>Ga0233426_10000031_pt1 | contig 151680 bp, 140 predicted proteins | sample SI_118_April2016_6_FD_179875 | JGI IMG/M metagenome (GOLD analysis project Ga0233426, IMG submission 179875) | Seawater microbial communities from Saanich Inlet, British Columbia, Canada - SI_118_April2016_10_MG | ecosystem: Environmental > Aquatic > Marine > Inlet | place: Canada: British...
GGTCATCGGGCAAGGCATAGGGCAGTTCGCGAATCATGGTGGTGGCGGCGCTAATGGGAATAAACTGCATAAAGTCCATCTGTTCCGGATACACATCAAAGGCCAGGTTTGGCCACAGCCGGTAATAAACCCAGTGCCGCTGTTTATCGGTGGCTAAATGGTCGACAAAAGGCATAATTTGATCATATAGGCGATTGGATAATGTGTTCTTGCGGCTCTCGCGCACATCGCCCCACATCTTATGTATATAGCCACCGACCTCACTCACATCCAAGCCATAGCTATTGCCGACCAGCGCAGATAATCCAGGGTGTGCCACATGGATATGCAGGGCATCCACATAGTTATCGGCAATTTGCTTCCAATTAACGTTGCGCGGACGCATTACCACGCGCGCCAAGGGCTCTAACTCTTCTAGCCGGTAGGGTAGGATTTCCTCAAGGTATGGGGCAAATTGGTCGGCGACACTGGGACCATCTTCAGGCAGTATTTTGACAAAAATAAAGCCCTGAAATATTTCCATCTCAACCGCTTTTAAACCATGGCTGGCATCATCAAGATCTGCAAACTGATCGCGGTATGGCACGCTGGCCAGATTACCAGACAAGTCATAACCCCAGGCGTGATAGGGACAGGTAACGCGCTTGCCACAGTTGCCCGAATCACCATCGAGCAACCTCGCTGCACGATGCGAGCAAACATTGTGGAATGCACGCACAACGCCGTCATCACCACGAATAGCGACAATGCGCTCGTCAAACAACTCAAAGGTAAAGTAATCGCCATTATTGGGAATATTGGACAGATGGCAAACCAGCTGCCAAGTCGATAAAAATAGCGCTCTTTTCTCTAACTCAAAAAAAGCATCACTCGAATAGGTCCAGCTTGGCAGGCTTCGAAAATTAGTTGTCATAATGGTAACTCTAGCTAGTCGTCTTAATTTAAATACGCTGCAGCGGGCGCGTCAAACAGGTCGGTCCACCCTCACCTTTGCGACTAATTTCCAATCCAGTGTAAGTTACCACAGTGCAACCTGCGGCCTCTAACCTGGCCTTAACGCCCGGCAGATTTTCAAGCATCAGTGCTGAACGAGGTGCCATAGCCAACACATTACAACCCATAGGCCGATATTCCTCTTCCGGTACATCGACAAATGCTATGCCCTGCTGCTGTAACCACAAAATAAAATCTTGAGGCATAAAGGGTTTGTATATCAGAGCCAAATCTTTATCCAGCGGCGAGATGATGGACATTAAGTGAAGCACATCATCCGGATGATCGGGATCCGGAAGCTCAACCACAAATAATTCAACCTCAGTGCCGAGAATATCTTGCAGCTGCCTAATACCCTCTTCATTGGTGCGCGGGCCCAAGCCTACAGCGGCATGGTGCTCATCTAACCAGATAAAGTCCCCGCCCTCCAATGTGCCTGGACTGGTGATTTGCCCGGCCACTGTATGGCCCAACTGGGCATAGACAGCAGCGTTTGCCGCGGCCTCCGGCGTGCGACTTGCGCGACCCATATTGCATACTATTAGTCCCTTAGGGCTGACCAAAATACTGTCTCTGGTATAAATACTGTCGATGGTCAAGGTATCTGCCGCTGGCAGCTCAATCACCTCGTCACAGTCTAACAGGGCCAAAAAACCCTCATACTCAGCCATTGAGGCTTCCATATCTGGCCTATCATGGAAGCGCAGGGCCTGCCACTCAGAGGCTAACTTTTCGTCACTGACAAAGGCATTCTGTACGTGGCGCACGGCGACCTGTGCGATTCTGGAGTATTCATCAAATTTCAACATCTCATTCTCTCGTGTCTCTACTTTCTTTTTTTCTTTCTAACTAGGGCTATTCTGTCGACTCTTCTCTTACTAGGGCATAAAAAGGCATGCCCATCAGGATCAACAGAAACGAATAAAATACAATTTCTGGACCAGCACCCCAGATTGCGAAAAATGAATATAAGAATGCCGCAATAGCTAGACCAATGGCCCTATTACGCTCAGCACCCGCATCATCACGCTTTAAAAAGTAAAACTCAGCGACCGCTGAAAACGCGTAAGCCATCAGTGTAGACAACGTCGATAACATAGCCATAAATGTAAATGCGGCCACTAAACCCTTGGTGTAATTCAGCATCAATAGTGCGCTCACAAACATACCTGACACAATAAATGAAAAAGCCGGTGTACCCGACTTACTCAAGGTGGCGAACCTAACTGGCAGCAAATGATCCTTGGCGGCCGCCAAAGGCACATTACCCGCCGTTAATGTATTGGCATTTAATGAACCCAAGGTAGAAATAAGCGCACCTACAGTAATAAAGGCACCGCCAATTGGCCCCATTATTTTTGTCGCCGCCAATGTAAAGGGCGCCGTGGAAACCAATAATTCTTCTGCAGGCACTACCAGTGCAATCGACAGGCTTACCAGAAAGTAAATCGTCAATATGGTTAATACTGAGGCGATCAGAATACGTGGAATCATTTTGTCCGGCTCGGCCATATTATCGGCCGGCACTGTCGCCGTTTCTATCCCCACAAAAGACCACATAACTAATGTAGTAACTGTCGCTAATAAGGCTATAGGGTGCAGTTTGGTAGGATTAACCGGCGGCAATAGCTCGGGCTGCATATTGGCAAAGCCCATCACTATCATCACCAGCAACGGTACTATTTTAAGTAGCGTGGTAACCACCTGAAAACTGCCGCTACCCTCTACACTACGAATATTTAATCCGATGATGGCCCACACCAACGCCAGCGAAACTAACAGCGACACAACCGCTGACTGGGCAATCAATGGTACAAATACACCCAGATAGCCGACAAAGGCCGTCGCTATTCCCGCCACCGCAGCTATGCAGGCAATCCAGTAGGTCCAGGCAATCAAAAACCCGGCAAAGTTCCCCAAGCCAGCACGCACATAGGCATAGGGGCCACCCAGCTTGGGGACGCGGCGCACTAAACGGGAGAGTGATAGCGCCACTAGCAAGGTACCGGCTCCGGCTACCAGCCAACCAGCTAGACCCAATAAGCCATAGGGAGCCAGTAACGTGGGCATCATAAACACGCCAGAACCAATGGCGCAGCCCACTGCAATTGACCAACCGCGCCAAAATCCGATTTCGCTATGAGAATCCGCGGCCTGCTGTGTTGGCATACCAAACTCCTATGTTTTAAGGCACGGTAACAGGGGCAGGAGTTATTGGAAAGTACAACGCAGTTGATTTAATCAAGAGTTCCTGCCCGATACTTACCCAAGGTCTATACGAACGACGACCGCCCTCGGATAATTAAGTGCAGCGAAGCGCTGCCTAAAGTCGGGAGCGGCTAAAGCCTAGGCAACCAATCCAAAAAGCTATTTGCGACTGCTGGGTATTCGAAATTTATACTAACCGGCGGCGACAGAAAGAACGACAAACCAGCAGGAAGCTAACCGCGTAATAATCAACAAACAATGAGCCTGCAAAGGCTACTCAATCAACCGACCGTATGCCTGATAGTGATAAAGCAAAGAATAATAGTTCAGGCAGTAATAGCTATTGCGCGGCTATCCAGACTGTTACTAGGCCAAGCCATAGGCTAATAGTTCAACATGATAAACTCTGCGATAGACTTTATTAGCAACCTAGGGTCAGGAGGTATTCCCTTTGTTACCCGTCTAAGTAGAGCCATTACGATAAATTCTTAGTACATCATCTAACTGCAGACATTGAAATCCGCAACTCTGATTCTGATGGCATGACGCGACTATAAAAATAAGAACGCTAGACAGTGCATGCATTCTTAAGAAAGTTATGCTAGATTCTCAGTGTTAGTTTCAAGTTAGATCTTCAGCTAACGACGCTATACGCTAGCGATTAGCTAGAATGCACTAGTTTAAAGCAACCATTTTTTTAAATGTTTGTGCCTAATAAAAAACGACAGTTCATTTCTGTCAAATAATAAAATTTTCAGGGGAAAATCACGATGAAAACATCATTTCGCAACATTAGTACGCTAGCCTTAGCTATAGCTACTGCATCCAGCGGTGCCTATGCAGCACAGCTGGAAGAGATCGTTGTAACAGCACAAAAAAGAGCGCAGAGCCTGCAAGACGTGCCTATCTCCATGACAGCCATCGATGGCAAGCGCATGGAAGATGCCGGCATTAGAGATTTTCAGGACCTGTCAGGTTTTGTACCCAACCTAAGCATCACCGAAAACGCAGTTAACACCATTATCTCCATGCGCGGTATCAGTGTTGGTGCCAACCAGTCGTTTGAACAGTCTGTGGGTGTTTATGTTGATGGCATTCATTACGGTAAGAGCCGTCAACTTAGAACGGGTCTATTCGACCTTCAGCAGGTAGAAGTGCTGCGTGGTCCACAGGGTATTTTGTTCGGCAAGAACACCTTGGCTGGCGCGATTAACGTGACCACTGCCGAGCCCACCATAGGTGAAGGTACATCAGGAAAGGTCGCTGTTAGCTTAGAGTCTGATGACGGCGAGATGTTAGAAGCCCACATCAATCACTCTCCGTCTGACAATTTGGCATTCCGATTTGCTGTTCGAGATCGCAGTGATGGCGGCTATATGGATAATCCCTTCGAAAATGGCTCACCATCTGCTATGCCAACGACTGATGAAACCACATGGCGCTTCACTACTATGTGGGAACCCAGTGAGAATACATCTGTAAAGTTTACGCATGCCGAAAGTGACATGGTTCGTGTAGGTGGACCTGGTGTTGTATCGACATTTGCACCAGAAGCTAATATTCCTGCCTCAAATGGCTTGATGTTTGGTGTAATGAACATGGTATACCCAAACTATGCAGCAGGCGTTGCCGCTGGGGACATTAATCCATTCCGCGATGGCAGGTCCATTGGTGGTCTTGCTCTGGCTCAGTCGTTAGGGCGTGATCTGGGCCGCACAGATGAAAAATTCGAAGGTACAGACACGCAGAATCGTGATACATCGTTGAAAATCGATATCGAACTGGATAATGGCTACAGCTTTCACTCGGTGACCGGCAAAAACAGCTATGACTATGAAGACGGTATGGACGCTGACTGGCTGCCAGTGCAGTTTATTGGTCGCAGTGATATCTCTGACTTTGAGCAAACAAGTCAGGAGTTCCGTATTGCTTCACCAGTAGATCAAGACTTCTCGTTTGTAGCTGGTGGTTACTGGTCTAAAGCAGAACAAAATATTGACCGTACAGTAGTTGTCGATGGTACTCTAGGAAATCCTGGCACTGTGCAGTTCCTAACCGGATATGGCGCGGAGCTTACGCGGTTGACAGAGGCAGACGACTTCGATGGTAATGTCCCAGCTGCTATGGCCGCTGCTCAAGCTGGAGCAATGGCAGCAGGCACACCTTCGTTCCTGGCTTTCAACAAGCCGCAAATTGCCGGTGCTATTCTAGGCGCTCAAGGCATTACTGATCCAGCCACTATCGCAGGTTGGATGGCTACACCGACCGGAATAGGCACTCTTAACGCCTTCTGGGGCGTAGACGGTATGGCCATGTGGAACCAGTTCGGACGCGTTAGTAACTGGAACAATGAAACGGAAACCCTCGCTGTATTCTTCCAGGGCACTTATAACATTTCCGATAGCCTGAGTCTGACTGCCGGTGTACGTTACACCGAGGAAGACAAGACGGTTCGCGCTAAAACGGATCTGACCACTAACACCACGGGCTTAGCGACACCTAATGACGGCGCATTCCTAGCTGCCTTGGCTGGGGCAACTTTTGCATCTTATGCTCATGAATTTAATGAGGAGCGATCGACTGATCAGGTTATCCCAGCGGTTAATCTGCAGTGGGAACAGTCAGATACCAGCAAGTACTATATTAGCTACTCTGAAGGCTTCAAAAGCGGTGGTTTTAATTCTGTAGATGATCAGGATCCCAACTTCCTCGCCGACGGTACTATTCAGCGTACGGTGCCAGGTCTTGGTTTTGAGTACGATGATGAAACTGCTAGCTCGTTTGAAATTGGCGGTAAGCACGTGCTGCTAGATGGTGCCATGAACCTTAACTGGGCATACTTCAACAGTGAATATGAAGACCAGCAGGTTTCCACCTTTGTCGGCTTAGGCTTTGTGGTTGCTAACGCGGCGTCCTCTGAAATCGAGGGTATTGAGATGGATCTGGCATGGCAGGCAACCGATAACCTGCGTCTTGGTGTCGCTATGGCATTCCTAGATGGTGCGTACGGACGCTTTGAAGGCGCAGGTTGTACTGCAACTCAGGCCTCTGCACTTCTGGGCTTAGGTGAACTGACGTCAGCCTCTCCTGTCACCTCAGCGATGGGTTGTCAGCAGAAGTTTAAGGGTGATGGAACAGCATCCGGATCAGCCCAGGATATCTCTGGCGGCCAGTTGGGTTCAGACTACTCTGGCTCGATTACAGCAGACTATGTAGCACCTTTGCAAAACGGACTAGTTGCGTTTATCGGAGCTGATGTTAACTTTACCGACGGCTATTTTATGACCGGTGATCTCGATCCGATTGATTACCACAATGGGTTTGAGCAGTTTAATGTCCGTGGCGGTATACGCGGTGACAACTGGGAAATGATGATCTTCGGTCGCAACATCAACGACAAGATCATCTCAACTGGTGCTGCTGATGTTCCATTAGCTGGCGGTGCTCACTTTGACTATATGGCTCGTGGAGCAGTTTGGGGCGGTCGCTTCAGCTATAACTTCTAAGCTAGCTTGTTAGACCTAAAAAGGACGGGTATCCCCCGTCCTTTTTTTTGTCTTTAAAAACCTTGCTCTGTCTGAAATTGCGACAGCCATGACTGCTTCAGACAGTGATTCCAGATACAATCAGGCTATGATAAGAAGCAGTGCTTAAGCAGTAATAACCAGATCCCTCAAGAGATCATAGCCACTATGAGTGCAGTGCCATTATTACCCCAACGCTTTATTAATCTTAGCCGCGGCCTTTTAGCGCTGGCAGGTCTGACTATTGCGCTAATGAGTTCTGATCTTACTTTAAATACTCTGAGTACCAACAATCCTGAATTAGTATCAGTAAATCAACATTCTATCGGCCTGCAACAACTCAACTTTGCCGCAAAGCGGCTCACAGGTGCCTTAGCTGATACCCTTGACAACGAACAGAAAAATACCATCATTAAATTGTTAATTGATGAAGAGCTGTTACTACAGCGCGCTGAGTTCTTGGGTATTGCCGACGCAGATCCTGGAATTCGCAAGGCGCTAGCCCGAGCAGTGATTGATAATACAGCGGACGAATTCTTGGCCCAACCAATTGCGTCACAGCAGTTGAAAGATTTTTATCTCCAGTACCAGAAGCTATTTACCCAACCGATGCGCATTAGATTACAGGCTTATCAATTTGTAGATCTAGCCAAGGCACAGCAGGCTTTTGAATCTGACTCCGAGCTAACCAAACAAATCTCAATGCTACCGCCATCAGCACTACCAGTGCATATGCTGCGCCGGTATCTTGGTGGCAGATTGACCGACATAGCCCTCAGCCTAGAAGTGGGAGAAACTAGCCGCCCTATTTCGCATCAGGATGGTATTCATCTTATAACGGTTGTCGAACGACAACCTGAGCAATCTCTACCTTTTATTCAGGTTCGCCCTCAGGTAGAAGCTGAATACCAACGTCGGGGCCGAGATGCTGCATTGCAAAAACAGCTGATAGCACTGCGCCAAAAGGCAGATATAAGAATTAATCAGGCGCAGGTTAAAAAGGCAGCTAATGAATAGCGCAACTCATCCTCGTTCACTGCGAATCCTATCCTTAGGAGCCCTTTTGGGCGCAATACTCGGCGCACTAGACGCCACAGACTGGATGACCTCAAACCAGCAACTTAGCGAGTCGTCTATAGCTGCGGTCAACAGCACCCAGATTCGTCTGCTGGAATACCAACGTGCACTAAGTATGCTGGCTAGCGAAAAGCGTGACCCTATAACTGATCAGGATCGCAACCTAGTATTACAGCGTCTAATCGATGAAGAGCTGCTGATTCAGCAGGGCCTTAACTCGGGCTTAATACGCACCAATATGGCGGTACGCACTGTAGTTCTGCAATCAATTTTGGCTGGAATTATGGCCGAAATAGAAGCTGGCAATAGCCAGGAACAGGCACTGTTAGACTATGTAGAAAACTTAAAAACTTCCGCTAATATAGAGTGGTCTGCAGGTTGGGAACAGCCATGAGCCTGTTAAGAACCATAAAACCAATAAAAGCTTTGGCCACCAGCACTATCTTATTGCTGATGTTATTAAGTCCTGACAGCAGCGCGCATAACCGCAGTCAGTCTTTTTCTACATGGACCTTTAACGAGCAGCAGGTAAGCATGGTTTTTACCGTCAAAGCTCGCGAAGTAACCCGCTTGATGGCAGCAGAGATATTGCCGGCAGAAACAATTTTGCTCAATCATCTTCAAAACAATGTCCGCGTTCGGGCTAATACCCTACCCTGCTCCGTTCAAGGCAAAGCAAAACGACTTCCGGCCGCCACTGGTTATCTACGGGCGGGCCTCAATTTTAACTGCGGGCCAAGCACAGCCAATACAAACCATGACATTCAGCTAGATAGCTTTTTTGTCGTAGCTCCATCCCACGTTCATTACGCCCGTATCGCAATCGACCAACAGGCGTCGATCGAATATCTTTTTACCGATGCTGTGCGCAATCATCAATTCGATCAACAACAGCTAGCCAGCACAAATAGTCTATATCGCACCATCAGCCAATACATAGCACTGGGTATGGAGCATATTTTTGGTGGCATCGACCATATTGCCTTTTTGTTGGCGCTACTGCTTTTGCTGCGCGGTCTACGCGATGTGCTGTGGATAGTCACAGGATTTACAGTCGGTCATAGCATTACCCTAAGCTTGGCAGTAATGGGGGTTGTAACACCAGATACCGCTGCTGTAGAAGCCATTATCGGTTTTACCATCGCACTGGTCGCGGCGGAAAATATCGGTGCTAAGACCTCAGTTAATCGCCAGATCGCAATACTAGTTTCCGCTGGGCTTTTTGTTATGGCGCTGGCATCAGTGATCTGGAGTTTTGGTCTGAACGCACTAAGCTGTGCCGGATTAATTATTTTCACGCTGGCTTATCTGCCGCAATCCAAAGATCAATCCAGCGCTATTGCTTTGCGCCCATTGTTAAGTCTGGCATTTGGTTTGATTCATGGCTTTGGTTTTGCTCAGGTACTCACTGAGATTGGACTGCCCAGCGATCAGCTATGGCCAGCATTGCTCGGCTTTAATATAGGTGTCGAGGTAGGACAACTTATTATCGTGGCGCTGGCTTGGCTGACTGGCTACTGGCTTCATAGCCGCAGGACGGATAGAGTCGGCAAAGTAATACAAACTGGCGTACTTTTGGATATTGCATCAGCGCTGCTTTGCGGCTTAGGTCTTTATTGGTTTATTGCCCGCAGTTACGGGGTTGCTTAGAATTAAATTAAAAAAATAATATTGAGAGGGGTAAAAAAATGTTAAAACGGATAGTAATCACTGTATTCAGCCTAACTCTGGTTATGGCCGTCGTGTTTACGGGCTATGCACCAGAGCCAGTGTATAAACTATTTCCTGGCTACTTTGCCGACCCCAACAATGCCTGGGAAGAATCGCCCCTGGTATTTGGCACAGTCACAGAGGCACGGCTACCAGACACTGTTATCGATGACCGCAGCAATCGCCAAGCCAGTGCCCGCAATGCGCTCTCTGTAGAACAAGATAAACAGATTCTGTTTGGCGACACCCATGTGCACACTACCAACTCGGCAGACGCCTTTATGTATAGCCTGCCCATGATGCATGGTGCCTCTGGTGCTTACCCCCCAGCCTATGCCTGTGACTATGCGCGTTTTGTTTCACAACTCGACTTTTACTTTCTTACCGATCATGCCGAGAGCTTTACCTACAAGCAATGGCGCGACGGCATTGACTCAGTGCAGCAGTGCAACCGTTTGGCAGGCGACCCACAGAACCCAGATATTGCCGCCTTTATCGGCTGGGAATGGACTCAGGTTGGACAGGTTGCCGAAAATCACTATGGCCACCACAACGTGTTATTTAAAGATGATAACCCAGAGATGTTACCCAGCCACCCTATCGCTGCTGTAGGTATGGGCGTGGCTACTATCGCCGCGCGCTCGGCAGAGGGCAAGCAGTCTTCGCTACTGCGTTTAATTGACCCGCGTCATCGAGGTTACTATGCCGCCTACAATAACTGGGTTGAGCAGATGGCCACGACACCTGCCTGCGACCCAACATTGCCAAGCCCAGAACTGCCCGCAGACTGCTATGAAAGCGCAGCAACGCCAGGCGAGTTATTCAGTAAATTAGATCAGTGGGGGTTTGATAATATCGTTATTCCCCATGGCACCAGCTGGGGCTTTTACACACCGCCCAATGCCAACTGGTCTCATCAGTTAACTGCCGCTAATAACGATGCACAAAAGACCAGACTCATCGAAGTCTATTCTGGCCACGGTAACTCCGAGGGCTTTCGCGATTTTAGCGTGCGACGCAAAGATGATGCCGGTCTCTGGTACTGCCCCCAGCCCCAGGCTAACTACCTGCCCTCTTGCTGGCAGGCTGGTGAAATTATTCGCGACCGCTGTCTGGCCGCAGGCCAAGATGCGGCCGAATGTGAAACCCGCGCTATTGAAGCCAGACATAATTTTGTTCAGGTCGATACGGTTTATGCCTTTATGACTGTGCCCGGCAGCACTCCTGAAGAATGGTTGGATTCCGGTCAGGCGCGAGATATTTATCTTCCTGCCTTTAACTATCGGCCGCAGAAATCTGTGCAATACGGTTTGGCATTACAAAACCATGAAGACCCAAAAGATCCGCAGCGCTATCGCTGGGGCTTTATAGCCTCTACAGATACCCATTCCGCGCGCGCTGGCCACGGCTTTAAACAGCAACAGCGCACCAACACCACAGATTCAACAGGCCCACGAGATCAATTCTGGAATGATATATTTGCCAGTACCGCAGAGGTTACCAAGACTGCACCACAGTCATTGCGCGCGGATCAAATTGACCCAGTGGCCGCTAAAATCTATGCCTCAGAGTTCGAGCGCACCACCTCGTTTTTAAATACCGGCGGTCTAGCTGCAGTGCATTCGCAAGGTCGCAGCCGCGACGCCATTTGGGATGCGATGAAACGCCGCGAGACCTATGGTACCAGTGGTCATCGCATGTTGCTGTGGTTTAATCTATTGCAGGATGGCAGCAGCGTGCCCATGGGCAGTGCCGTGGCGCAGAACAGCAATCCGCGCTTCCGCGCCAAAGTCGTTGGCTCATTTAAACAGCTACCCGGCTGCCCCGACTATGTGGTGGACACATTGGAGGCCAAACATCTCGAAAAAATGTCGCTGGGTGAATGTTACAACCCTTCTGATGAACGCTATCTGATTGAGCGTATTGAGGTTATTAAAATTCGCCCGCAAGCATTTAGCGGCGAGAACGTCACTCAGTTGATCGAAGATAGCTGGCGCAGTTTTGACTGTGAGCCTTCACCAGAGGGCTGTATGGTAGAGTTTGAAGATCCAGACTTTGCGGCAGAGGGCCGCGATGCGCTCTATTACATTCGAGCACTTGAGGAACCTGTGGCCACTATTAACGGCGACAATCTGCGAACGACTTTTGACGACAATGGCAAAGCTATTGCGACTGAGCCCTGTTTTGGTGATTTCCGAACCGCCGAAAAAGATGACTGCCAGAATCCTGGCAGCCAGAGAGCCTGGTCTTCGCCGATATTTGTCGACTATCAACAACAATAAAAAACCTATAAGGATATTATTATGAGCAATAAAACAGCACTGGTCACTGGCGCCTCTGATGGCATCGGCCTTGAGTTTTGTAATATTTTAGCGACCAAAGGCTACGACCTTATTTTGGTTGCGCGACGCAAAGCCAAGCTTAACGAGGTGGCCAAGAGTCTCTCACAGCAGTATCAAAATATTAACTGTACGGTCATTAGTAGTGACCTATCCAAGCCTCAGGCGGCTCAGAAACTGTTTGCCGCCACGGCAAAAAAAGACCTGCAAGTTGATCTCTTAATTAATAACGCTGGGCTTTTACAAAACGGCTACTTTACGGACCTCGATCTGACCACCCAAGAAAATATGATCACCGTCAATATCTTGGCCCTGACCTCTCTAACTCATTTATTTGCCAACGATATGGCCACTCGAGCCGGCGGGCATATTTTAAATATGGCATCCTTGGCAGCATGGGTACCGATTCCCAACCAGAATGTCTATGCTGCTACCAAGGCCTACGTACTGTCGTTTAGCCAGGCCCTGCACAATGAACTCAAGGCAGCCGGCAATGGGGTGTCTGTTACCGCGCTATGCCCAGGTTACACCGATACCAAAATGATGGATAACCCAAATCAGGGCGCGAAACTCTCTATTCCAGACGCAATGCTGCAATCGGCGCAGGAAGTTGCAGAGCAAGGTATTGCGGCCTGTCTAGCGGGTAAGCCTACGATGGTGACTGGTTTTGCCAATCGAGTATCGGCCGCTATTAGCCATCTATTTCCAAAAATGACGCTGGCCAATATTGCGGGTGGTTACTACCGAAAAAATCTAGATTAGGTCACAGAGACGTTACATCGCTAATATTAAAAGAGATAGTTATGAGCCAGAAAAAACCAGAGAAAGTATTGATCACCGGCGCCAATGGCTTTATTGGCAATACGTTAATGCGCTACTACAAAACACAGAAAGTGCCCGTGGTCGGTATCGATCTAATCGGCAATGACGACGATATTGTTCAGGGCGATATTGCCAATCCGGAAACCATCAGCCATCTATTGGAAAGCTGCGATGTGGTTGTTCACACTGCTGCGTTGGTTTCAAACTCAATTGCCGACAGCGATATGTGGCGCGTCAATGTACTGGCTACCCACAACCTGATTGCCGCCGCAGAAAAATACAAGGTGCGACGTTTTGTTCAGCTGTCATCTATTGTTGCCTATGGCAATGCCGCCGAGGGCGAACTGGATGAAGATCAGCCCGTGCATGCAGATGGCGGTAGCTATGTGCTGACCAAGCTGGCGTCAGAACATACGGTATTAGCGGCCCAGGCAAAGAGTTCACTGGAACTGGTAATTATTCGCCCCGGTGATGTCTATGGACCGGGCAGCAGACCCTGGATTATTCTGCCACTGGAAGCCATAAACAAGGGGCAGTTTATGCTGCCAGCCAAAGGCAAGGGGTTTTTCCGCCCCATTTATATTGATGACTTGGTGCGCGGCATCGCGCTGGCCGTTTCGACTCAAGAAGCCAGTGGTGAAATATTTAACCTTTCCTGCGAAGGCTATATGAGTACCAAAGAATTCTTTAGCCACCACTATCAGTGGAAAAATAAGCGCGGGCCCATGGTCGTTTCGACCAAACTGGCCCTCTTCGCTGCAGCTGCCGCCACCAAGATTGCCAATCTCACCGGCGGGGTTAACGAGGCTTCAACAGCAACTGTCACTCAGCTATGTACCAAAAGTTGGTTTAGTATTGCCAAGGCCGAGCGTATTTTAGGTTGGAAGCCTGAGGTATCATTTGACGAGGGTATTGAGCGCTCTCGGCTGTGGGCGGCAGAGCAAGGTCTTATTAAGTAACTCGATAAGAACCGGCAGTGCGGCCAGTCCATTGTTTGAAGCTACGATAAAAAGAGCGCGCCTCAGCGTAGCCCAATTCATAGGCAATACTGTCCAGACTCAGCGCTGTATTTTTCAGGAAATACAGCGCGAGTTCTAAACGCAGTTCATTGAGTACATCCTGATAGTGGGTACCCTCTTCCCCCAACTTGCGGTGCAATGTGCGACTGCTCATCCCCAGCTTTTCTGCAATTACCTGACTTGAGGGTGCCTGCTGTTTAAGCATCAGACGCAGAATATTTTTAACCTGATTAGCGACAGTTTGATTCTTATCTAGACCCGCCAATAATGCGGTCGCATGCTCCAATAGAGTCTGCAAAATTTGTTCATTTGCCTGAGGTGATGGCAGGTCCAATACAGCTTCACGAACTCGGATACCACTGGCAGGCTGATCAAATAATACCTTACAGCCAAATAGAGCGGCGTAGTCCTCTAATAGTGCCGGGTCCTGTGGCGCCGAATGTTCAAACCAGACCGCATCCCAGTCGTCGAAATTGAGGAAGTTCCGCGCATAGGTAACCCAGGAACCCAATACATTTTCAACCTCGTGACGCCTTACCACTGGGTCGCTAAAGGCGCAGGTCCAGCGCTGTAAAGCATAGCCATCGGCCACTTCAATTGAGGTCACCCCCATATCACCGACAATTTTTTCATAGATGGGAATCTTGGCCTGAACCATACGCAATGTAGAACAGTTCATGGAGATATAACCCAGCACCGAATAGGACGCGGGTTCGACAAAACTGGCCGAATGCAGACCAAAGCAGGGATCATTGCTCGCCGGAATAAGTAAGGCTAAAAAACGCTCCATCGCCGCACCAGAAATATGCTTGTTGTTGTTTTCCAGCAACACCGGGTCAATGCCCGCTGCAACAAGCAACGGCCTATAATCTACACCACAGGACTCAGCAGATTTTAGGTACTGTGTCACTGCTGGCACAGACGCCAGACCGATGTTTAAAGCTTTGTTGAGGGTTTCATTCATAGCATATACAGCAGTCTCACTGCTGGCCGAAATAGTGATTCAATTGTCCTGTCATGACAGTGAATATTTTTACCTGTACATTAGTATAACGATGATTAGTTATTCCAAACATACAATTTTATTAAGGGGGTACGCATGCGTCTGTGGAACGGCTGGGGAAATGAAGACAGTGAACTAAGCATGGAGCTTAACAGTGGTCTACGCATGCTTTTGCAAGCACTAGTCGGTGAGTCAAAAGGTCTACCAGAAGCAACCTTGGAACAGGTGACTGCAAAGGTTCCGGCCACCAAACTGGCAGCACACCCCCTGATTAGCCTCGATCCGGAAACCCGTGTCCGGCATGCCCGCGGCCAGAGCCTGCCCGACTGGTTGGCCATGCATAGTGGTGATGTAGACACCTTCCCCGATGGTGTCGCCTTGCCTGAATCTGCCGAGCAGGTGCGCGAATTACTCGCCTATGCCAAGGCCAATAATATTGATGTCATCCCCTATGGTGGCGGTACCTCGGTGGTTGGGCATATTAATCCAGATCACAGCGATCGGCCGATATTGACCATTGATATGGGCAAAATGAACAAGCTTATCAAGCTCGATCGCGACAGCCAGTTGGCTACATTTGGTGCAGGCACCCCCGGACCAGCGCTTGAAGCCCAACTCAAGAAGGAAGGCTTTACCCTTGGCCATTTTCCCCAGTCTTGGGAGTTATCTACTGTGGGTGGTTGGGTGGCAAGTCGCTCCAGTGGTCAGCAGTCGCTGCACTATGGCCGTATCGAAAATATGTTTGCTGGCGGCAGTATCGAAACTCTGGCTGGCACATTGGACATTCCCACTATTCCCGCCTCCTCTGCTGGCCCAGATATTCGCGAAATGATTCTCGGCTCTGAGGGCCGTATGGGTATTATTACCGAGGTAACCGTGCGTGTTACTCCCCTACCAGAGACAGAATCGTTTCAGGTAGTGTTCTTTCCATCTTGGGAGGTCGGCTTGACCGCTGCTCGCGAGCTTATTCAACAGCGCACGCCACTTTCTATGGTGCGTTTAAGCAACCCTATAGAAACCACCAGCCTTCTGTATATGGGCGCCGGAGAAGACACTAGCGGCATAGTAGCTCTAGAAGAAACGCTGGCTGCAAAAGGCATAGGCGCAGGAAAAGTGATGATGACCTTTGGTGTTACAGGCTCAGCCAAGCGCTGCGCGCTTGCCCATGAAATGGCGATTGACCAGTGTACAGCACTGGGCGGAGTGGCCGATCAGGTTGGTCTGGGGGATAACTGGGCCCATGGACGCTTTCGTGCACCCTATTTACGCGATCCACTGGGTACGGCAGGCTATGCCGCCGACACCATGGAAACAGCTATGGACTGGTCAAAAGTACCCCAAGCAGTCGATAAAATTGAAGCCGCCATTCGTACGGGCCTCGCCGACGAAGGTGAGCAGGTGCATGTATATACACACCTGAGCCATGTCTATGGTCAGGGTTCCAGTATCTACACCACCTATTTATACCGTTTTGGGGACAGCTACCAGACCGCCATGCAGCGCTGGGAAAAACTCAAAACTGCCGGAGCCAGTGAAATAGTCGCCTGCGGCGGCACTATTAGCCACCAGCACGGGGTAGGCAAAGACCATCGCAACTATCTTGCTGCAGAAAAAGGCTCGCTGGGCATTGCCGCCATTAACTCGCTCTGTGAATTATTTGATCCCAGTGGTCAAATGAATCCAGGCAAACTACTACCAGACAGCCAATAAACTATGGACAGTTCACGGACTAATTTACTCGCCAAAATGCACAGAGGCGAACAGCTCGATTGGGATATTATAGTGGTTGGCGGCGGTATTACCGGCGCCGGTGTGCTGCGCGAGGCGGCCAGACGCGGTTACCGCGCACTGCTGCTAGAGCAGCAGGATTATTCCTGGGGTACCTCTAGCCGCTCATCAAAAATGGTCCATGGTGGCCTGCGTTATCTGGCCGCTGGCGATCTAAAACTTACCAAGCATTCGCTGCTTGAACGTGAACGCCTGCTGGCAGAGGCGCCTGGGTTAGTCAATCGTATTACCTTTTACTTTAGCCTTACCAAAGGTCTGTTTCCCGGCCGGCTAGCCATGTCGGTTATCCTGCTGATCTATGATTTTATAGCCGGTATTAGAGACCATCGCTACCACAGTAATAATGCATTGCAAGAGCGCTTTCCCGGGCTCAATGACAAAAATCTAAAAGGGGCCAGTGCCTACACCGATGCCATGGTTGATGATTCGCGACTGGTGTTAAGAGTGCTGCAAGAAAGTATTGCCGAGGGTGCCTTTGCGCTTAATTACGCCAAGGTTAACAGCCTGCTAATTGAACAGAATCAGGTCGTTGGCGCGGTGCTGGATGACCCAGAACATAATGCGTCTATCGAGCTGCGCGCACCTGTGGTGATCAATGCCACTGGCGCCTGGGCAGATCGACTGCGCAACCAGCTCAATCCTGAAAAGCGCGTGCGCCCACTGCGCGGCAGTCATCTGATTATTGCCAAACAGCTCATGCCAGTCACCGATGTATTGACCTCTCTACATCCAGAAGACCAGCGCGGTGTCTATATCTACCCTTGGGAAGGCACTACGGTTATTGGCACGACCGATCTTGATCACAGTGAAGATCTGGATATAGAAGCCAGTATTGTGCAAAGCGAAGTAGACTATCTGATCAATGCCTTTAATGTGCAGTTTCCCAATGCTCAAATCAATGAAAGCGATATTATTTCATCTTGGGCTGGGGTGCGTCCGGTGATTGGATCAGAAAAATCCAAGGACCCTTCGAAAGAGCGTCGTGACCATGCGGTATGGTCCGACCAAGGTCTGATTACCGTTAGCGGCGGAAAGCTTACTACCTTTAGGTTAATCGCCTTAGATACCCTAATAGCAGCCGGTGATCGTCTGCCCGAGCCGCAGTCATTTGGCGATGACAGAGTCTTTAGCCAACCTACCATTAGTGCCGAGGCGCTGGTACCCAGCAACCCTGTGTGGGGCCAACGACTATTAGGTCGCTATGGATCAATGGCAAGAAAGCTATTGGATGATGCTACACCAGCAGAGCATCAGCGTATTGGCGTCACCGACTTTTGTCTCGCCGAATGTCGCTGGGCGCTGCGTCATGAATCAGTGCAGCATCTGGATGACCTGCTATTGCGACGCACCAGACTAGGCATGGTATTGGTCAATGCAGGTGCAGAGCTATTCCCCGCCCTAGAAAAGATGTGTATGGCTGAACTGGGTTGGAACAAACAGCAGTGGCAACAAGAGCTGGTGCGCTACCAAACTATTTGGCAGCGCTTTTACAGCTTGCCTAAAACATAGATTTTCTAATAAAAAGATAACAATAAAACGAAAATAAAAAGACAACCGCTATGCAAAATTCAAACTACGTACTGGCCATCGATAACGGCACCCAGAGTGTTCGCGCCATGGTCTTTGATAGTGATGGCCAGTTAGTCGCCAAATCCAAGGTAGATATAGAACCCTATTTCTCGACTCAGCCCGGCTATGCAGAGCAACAGCCGGACTATTTTTGGTCCGCACTCTGCCAGGCCTGCCAAGAACTTTGGCCGCAGCTGAATTTTCCGCGACAAAATATTAAAGCCGTATCCGTCACTACCCAACGCGCCACTGTGGTGCCCATGAGCAAAGATGGAAAACCCCTGCGTGCCGCCATCAGCTGGCTGGATCAGCGACAGGTAGATAGCAAGCCGCAGTTAGGCGCTCTTGAATCATTGTTATTTACAGTGGTTAAAGCCAAGGATTCTGTCGACTCTTTTCATGCTCAGGCAGAGGCTAATTGGATTGCCCAAAAAGAACCTCAGCTATGGGCTCAGGTGGATAAATTTTTATTACTGTCCGGGTATCACAACTATCAGCTGACCGGCTGTTATACAGATTCTATCGCTAGTCAGGTTGGCTATGTGCCCTTTGATTTTGAGAAGCTGGAATGGGCGCAGAACAAAGACTGGAAATGGCGTGCAATACCGGCGATTACCGGCCAGATGCTACCAAAGCTTTTACCAGCCGGAGAAACTCTTGGCTATATAACCGCGACAGCCAGTAACCAGACAGGTATACCCGAGGGCCTGCCATTAATCGCCTGCGGTTCCGACAAAGCCTGCGAAGTACTGGGCACCGGCTGCCTCGATAACGAGACCGGCAGCCTTAGCTACGGCACTACTGCAACCTTTAATATTACCAGCGACAAGTACCTCGAAGCCATTCCTTTTCACCCCGCCTACCCGGGTGTTATCCCCGATACATTCAATGTAGAGATGATGGTGCAGCGTGGCTATTGGATGGTCAGCTGGTTTAAACAGGAGTTTGGATTGCATGAACAGCAGCTCGCAACTGAACAAAACGTGGCGCCAGAATCACTGTTCGATGATCTTCTTAAACAGGTACCTGCAGGTAGTATGGGCCTCATGTTGCAACCCTATTGGGGCGGTAGCATGAACGACTCAGGCCCCGAGGCCAAAGGGGCAATGATTGGATTTGGTGAGGTTCATACCAGAGCGCATATGTATCGAGCCATGATTGAAGGCCTGACCTATGCTTTGCGCGAGGGCAAAGAGCGCGTGGAAAAATGCAGTGGCCAACCATTAAAGCGTCTAATGGTATCCGGTGGCGGCTCACAGAGTGATGAGATTATGCAGATTACTGCCGATGTATTTGGTATGCCAGTGGAACGCCCCCACACCTATGAAACCGCCGCACTTGGTGCCGCTATTGCTGCGGCCGTCGGTAGCGATATCTATCCAGACTTTGCATCTGCCGTGGACAGCATGACCCACAGTGGTGACTGCTTTATGCCTCAAGCCGAAAACCAAAAAATTTACAATGAGCTTTACACCAAGGTTTATAACAAAATGTATCACAGCCTAAAGCCAAGTTATCAAAAGATCAGAGCTATTACAGGTTACCCAGCTTAAAATATTCTTTTGCTGCTAAAAAACGTAGGTGGAGTTATTTTAGTTTGCACAGCTATGCAGCAGGCATGGTCCGCTGATCTTGCACCTGATTGCAGTAGGTAATAATTTCACTGGTCTTACCTTTGGCCGTTGCAGCCTGAACCTCATAATCTCGACAGAACGAAAGGTATCTTCAACCCAAATTAGGCTGCCTAATATCTATACCAAAAGATTTTCTTTTCTACAATGATCGAGCGTAACATCCAATGCGATAGCTACCGCTGCCATCATTTCATCAATCTGTTCAGCGTTAATAATAAGTGGCGGACAGAAGCCCAAACTAGAACCCGCCACTGCACGAATTAACAGGCCATTATCCTGAGCTACTTTCTGCGCATAGCCACCCACTGCCCCGCCCACAAAAGGCTCTCCTGTTTCTTTGTTGGCAACCAACTCAAGAGCACCGATCAAGCCGCTGCCACGCACCTCGCCAACTAATGGATGGTCACTAAACTCGGCCAGACGCTTTTGCAGATATTCACCAGTCACTGCAGCTTTTTCAAAAATATGATCGCGGGTATAAATCTCTAATGTCTTGAGGGCAACAGCACAGGCTACAGGGTGACCCGAGTAGGTATAACCATGACCAAAGGCGCCAGCATTAGCACTTTGATCAATCATTGCATCGTACATTTCACGACGAATTGCCGAGGCACTGATAGGCATATAGGCCGATGAAAGCTGCTTGGCAAACGTCATCATCGCCGGGGATTCAATACCCATGGTAGTGCAGCCAAAGTCATTACCTGTGCGACCAAAACCGGTAATCACTTCATCGGCCCAGAACATAATGCCGTATTTATTTAGCACTGCCTGAACCTTCTGGTAATAACCAGTTGGCGGCACAATAACGCCGCTGGCGCCGGTAATAGGCTCCGCGATAAATGCGGCAATTGTCTCTGGGCCCTCGCGCACAATCATGGCTTCAAGATTGCCAACAATACGATCGACAAATTCTGTTTCAGACTCATCGCCCTGTTTGCCACGATAGTAGTGCGGGTGATCGGTGCGCAAAATACCCAGCGCATCCACCGGTAGATCAAAATGATTTTGTGTGACGGGCAATCCCGTCAGCGAAGCCGCTGCTACAGTCACGCCATGGTATGAGCGTTCACGGGCAATAATTTTTCGGCACTCCGGTTTACCTATGGCTTCATGGTAATAGCGCAAAAGCTTAATATGGGTATCGTTGGCATCACTGCCGGAATTGCCAAAAGATAGCACGGCATCTTGCATGGGAATCATAGCCGCCAGTTTGTCGGCCAAATCTATGGCTACCTGATGCGTCTTACCGCCAAACATATGGCTAAAAGTCAGCTTGCTCATCTGCTCAGTAGTCGTATCAATCAACTCCTGATTGCCATAGCCCAACGCTGTACACCAGAGTCCAGCCAAACCCTCGAGGTATTTATTGCCGTCTTTGTCCCACACATAACAGCCCTCACCCCGATCGATACTAATCTGTTCGATGGCTTTGAAATTAGTGGTTGGGTAAATTAAATGTGTCATCAGCTGCGCTTCCTTTTATCACTTCTACTAGCGTATATTTTATTGGTCGATACCACCGACACAGATATATTTTATGGCCATATAGTCATCCATGCCGTATTTGGAACCTTCACGACCACTGCCTGATTCCTTAATGCCACCAAAGGGTGCCATCTCATTGGAAATAACACCTTCGTTAATGCCAATAATGCCGTACTCAAGTTGCTCCGAAACACGATACACACGGCCTATATCCCGCGAGTAAAAATAGGCGGCCAAACCAAACTCGGTATCATTGGCCATCCGCACTACTTCTTCTTCGGTTTCGAACTTAAACAGTGGCGCTACTGGACCAAAGATTTCTTCAAGGAACACTCGCATATCTGGACTGACATTGGTCAATATGGTCGGCTCAACAAAGCTACCACCCAGTTCACTGCGCCCGCCGCCCAGAGTAACTGTCGCACCTTTAGCCACGGCATCATCAATAAATTCGCAGACGCCATTGGCGGCTTTTTCATCAATCAGCGGGCCTATGGTGACGTCCTCTGCAGTGCCATTACCAACTTTTAGCCCGCGCACTGCGTCAGCTAACTTGGCGCTAAACTCATCGTAGATGCCCGCCTGAATAATAAGGCGATTAGAACAGACACAGGTCTGACCGGCATTGCGATATTTGGATACCATGGCACCCTGAACTGCCGCATCAATATCCGCATCATCGAAAACGATAAACGGCGCATTGCCTCCCAGCTCCATAGAGGTGCGTTTAACGGTTTGCGCGCACTCGGCCATCAGTTGCTTGCCCACGGGGGTAGATCCGGTAAAGGTGACCTTGCGCACGATAGGATTGCTGGTAATTTCGGCGCCAATTTCTGCGGTGCGGCCGGTGACTATATTGACCAGACCTTTGGGAAACCCAGCTCTCTCAGCGAGCTCCATCAGTGCCAGCGCTGATAGCGGCGTGGCATTGGCGGGTTTACAAACCACTGCACAGCCTGCAGCAATCGCCGGGGCAATTTTTCGCGTCAGCATGGCATTGGGGAAATTCCATGGCGTAATACAAGCGACAACACCTACCGGCTGCTTTATCACCATCACTCGCTTGTCATTGGCGGGCGGCGGAATAATGTCGCCATACACGCGTTTAGACTCTTCGCTAAACCACTCGACATAGTTAGCACCATAGGCGACTTCACCCCGCGCCTCAGCCAAGGGCTTGCCCTGCTCTGCCGTTAGAATCTGGGCCAGATCTTCCTGATGCTCCATTATCAGATTAAACCAGCTGCGCAGCAGTGCCGCACGCTCTTTTACGGTGGTTTTGGCCCAAGACTTTTGCGCAGCTTCAGCGGCTTTAATCATACGCCGAGTTTCTGAGGTGCCGCATTTGGCGACTGCGGCGACCACTTCACCGGTGGCAGGATTAGTCACGGCAACTGTTTCTCCACCATCGGCATCCACCCATTGGCCATCAATATAGGACTGAGTTTTTAGTAGGCTAGGGTCTTTCAATTTAAGCGTCATTAGGCTTCCCGTTTTATCAGTTAGTACTATGTGTTTTAGATTCACAGCATAGTCTATTTTTTAACAATATAGAGGTCATGGCCCATCATCAGCAATACCCATGATTAGGTAGTATCAACGCCTCTTTTCACGTATAAAGATTGCTACAACTGCTGACTTGCCCCGCTACTATGTCGGATTCGCCACTACATTTTATTCGCACCGGCATTCATACCCATCTGGTGCTACCGGCTCCAAGCCTATGCGCGCTGGTACCCCAGTTAAATGCCTATTTTGGTAATTACAAATGTCTGCGAATTGGATGGGGTGATTACCATTATTATGGCAATGAGCGACAGACCAGGCTAATGGGACTGCGCGCCCTCTTACTACCTACATCATCCGTTGTAGCTTTGCTCGGCATTGATGACCTGCAAAAAGATCTGGCAGCAAATGCCGTGCTTTACAGTATTGCTGTCAACGATACGTTGATGGCTTCTCTGGTGCTATTTGTCAGCCGCTACTTCAAGTTTGATAGTAGCAATCAGCTAACCAGGGTCAGAGAGCGAGCCAATGGTGAGCAGTTTTTTAAATCTCGAGGCGTCTATACCATTGCCAATACCTGTAATAATTGGACCTCGTATGGCCTGCGCACTGCTGGTCTAAAGTTAAATCCTCTATTTAATATTTTTCCCGGTCAGGTAGAGCGTAGCGTGCGCAAAAATGGCTACCTGCCGCTAGAGCGATAAACAAACCTTACCCAATTAAGGGTATTAGCCTTTTTTCAACCGACCAGTACCCTGATACCTATTCTTTAATGGTAACTCACCAGGTGCAGTATGACGGCAGTAAACAGCAGTTCCGATATTGATTTTGATCAATATGATACCGACGCAATCAATCAAAAAGATAAGGCACATTTTCTGCATCCCTGGCAGATTTTCGATACCTTTGCTGATGAAGGCGCTCTGCCAATAGCTGCCGCTGAAGGTGCCTATATTTACGACAGCAATGGCACTCGCTACCTCGATGCAGTAGGCGGCCTCTGGTGTACCAATATTGGTATGGGTCGCGAAGAAATGGCCGATGCGATTGCCGATCAGGTTCGGCAGATGGCCTACGCTAGCCCCTTTGTCGATATGACCAATATTCCCGCTGCTACTCTGGCCGCAAAGCTGGCCGAGCTGGCGCCCGGCGATCTCAACCATGTGGCCCTGTCTTGCGGCGGTTCAACGGCGATAGATACAGCCTACCGGATGATCCATTTTTACCAGAACTGTCGTGATAAACAGGACAAAAAACATATTATCTCCCGCGTGAACTCCTACCACGGCTCTACCTATGCCTCTATGTCCATAGGAGGAAAACCCGGCGATCATCCCCCTGAATTCGATTATATTGAGGACACAATTCACCATATTTCCTGCCCTAATTTTTACCGAGCAGAGACCAATATTAGCGAAGCGGACTTTCTGGCCGCCAAACTTAAAGAGCTGGAAGACAAAATTCTTGAGGTAGGTGCAGATAGGGTAGCCGCCTTTTTTGCCGAGCCGGTATTTGGTGCTGGCGGGGTTATTGTGCCACCTATTGGCTACCATCGCGGCACCTGGGAAATCTGCCAAAAGTACGATGTACTCTATGTCTCAGACGAAGTGGTTACCGCCTTTGGTCGCTTGGGCCACTGGTTTGCCTCTAAGGAAGTCTTTGATTTTCAGCCGGATATCATCTGTTCTGCCAAGGGCCTGACCTCTGGCTATCAGCCACTGGGCGCCACAATCTACTCGAGCAAGATTCACGATGTGATTAGCGAGCTAGGCCAGGGTCGCTGCTTTACCCATGGCTATACCTATTCCGGCCATCCCGTTGCCTGTGCGGCGGCGCTAAAAAACATTGAAATTATGGAACGTGAGAAGCTGCTACCCCATGTGCAAGATATTGGCCCCTATTTTCAGGCGCAATTAAAAACCTTAGCCGACCTACCTATTGTTGGTGATGTGCGTGGCATTGGCTTGATGGCCTGCGTGGAGTTTGTCAAAGACAAAGATAGTAAAGCCCTATTCCCAGAAGAGCTCGATATTGGTAAGTGGATTTCCAATCAGGCAGACAGCAAAGGCTTGATAGTGCGCCCTATTGTTAACCTGAATGTGATGTCACCCCCGCTTATTATCAACCGCGAGCAGGTCGACTTTATTGTCAGTACATTGCGCGAGAGTATTGACGCCTGCATTGACGATCTTAAGCAGCATGGACATTTCTAGTTACGCCAAATAAATAGTCACAGGCATTGTAATTTCTACTACAGGCCCCATCTCGTACCCAAGCATTTAAATGTTTTAGAGAGTGTAACTGAGATGGAACAATATCGTGGAACAACTATTCTGTCCGTGCGACGCAATGGCAAAGTAGTCATTGGTGGTGATGGCCAGGTCAGCATGGGCAATACCATTATGAAGGGCAACGCGCGCAAGGTGCGTCGCCTGTATAAAGACCAGGTGATTGCTGGCTTTGCCGGTGGTACCGCCGACGCATTTACCCTCTTTGAACGCTTTGAAGCCAAGCTTGAGCAGCATCAGGGCAATCTCACCAAAGCTGCAGTTGAGCTGGCTAAAGACTGGCGTACCGACCGTATTCTGCGCAAATTAGAGGCGCTGCTGGCTGTCGCCGACAGTGAAGCCTCGCTAATTATTACCGGCAATGGTGATGTTATTCAGCCCGAAGACGACCTAATTGCGATTGGCTCTGGCGGCCCCTTTGCCCAGTCAGCGGCCCGTGCGCTGCTGGATAATACCGAGATGGATGCTAGAGATATTGTTGAACAGGGTCTTAAGATCGCTGGTGATATCTGTATCTACACCAACCACAATAGAACTATCGAAGAGCTCGACTCTACTACTTAAGCGTCTGCTCAGTAAAAGCAGCTAGGAATTCTTATGTCTCAAATGACTCCCCGTGAAATTGTTCACGAACTCAATCGCCATATTATTGGTCAAGATGATGCCAAGCGCGCTGTGGCGATTGCCCTGCGCAACCGCTGGCGCCGGTCGCAACTCGATGCCGAGATGCGCAATGAAGTGACCCCCAAAAATATTCTGATGATTGGCCCGACCGGCGTCGGCAAAACAGAAATTGCACGTCGATTGGCGCGTTTAGCCAACGCACCCTTCGTTAAGGTCGAAGCCACTAAATTTACCGAAGTAGGCTATGTGGGTAAGGATGTCGAATCTATTATCCGCGACCTAGTTGAGACCTCGGTTAAACAGCATCGTGAACTGGAGATGAGCAAAGTTGCTCAGCGCGCCATGGATGCCGCTGAAGAGCGTGTCTTAGATGCGCTATTACCCGCGGCTCGTGGTGCTGATTCAGCTGATGAAAAAGACACCAGTACGCGACAGATCTTCCGCAAGAAGCTCCGTGAAGGCGCGCTTAATGACAAGGAAATTGAGATTGAACTCAGCCAAACACCAGTCGGGGTAGAAATTATGGCACCCCCAGGTATGGAAGAGATGACGTCGCAGCTGCAGGGTATGTTTAGCAGTATGGGCAAGAATAAAACTGCCTCACGCAAGATCACTGTCGTCGAAGCGCTTAAACACCTCAAGGATGAAGAGGCAGCCAAACTGATCAATGAAGAAGAGATCAAAGCCGGAGCCGTAGAAGCCGCTGAGCAAAATGGCATTGTCTTTCTCGATGAGATCGACAAAGTCTGTCGTCGCGGTGAGGCCAGTGGTGCCGATGTTTCCCGAGAGGGCGTGCAGCGCGATCTATTGCCGTTAATTGAAGGCAGTACAGTGTCGACCAAATACGGCATGATCAAAACTGACCATATTCTGTTTATTGCCTCTGGCGCCTTTCACCTTGCCAAGCCCTCTGACCTTATACCTGAACTGCAGGGCCGACTGCCTATCCGCGTGGAGCTTAACGCCCTCGAGATTGGTGATTTGGAGCGTATTTTGACCGAACCCAAGGCCTCGCTAACCAAGCAGTACACAGGCCTAATGGCTACCGAAGGGTTAGCCATCGAGTTTACCGAGGACGGTGTACGGCGCATGGCCGAGATCGCCTTTGAGGTCAATGAAGGCACTGAAAATATTGGTGCCCGTCGCTTACACACCATTTTGGAACGCCTGCTTGAAGAGATTTCCTTTGATGCCTCAGATCTTGGTGCCAAAGGTGAAACCATCTCAGTAGATTCTGCCTTTGTTGAAAAGCATCTGGGCGAGCTGGCCAGCAATGAAGACCTAACCCGATTTATTCTGTAGAGCCTTATTGTGAGCTTTGATATGCCCGTTCCCAGTCGCATTGTCATCAGCGAATCCAAAGATGCCCTAAATATGGAATATCCGGGGGATGTGCGTTTTCAACTGCCAGCCGAGTACCTGCGCGTTTTTTCCCCTAGCGCGGAGGTGCGCGGCCACGGCAAAGGGCAGGAAGTACTGCAGACTGGCAAGCGCCATGTATGTATTAGCGCGCTGGAAAAATCTGGCAACTATGCAATTCGCATTACCTTTAGCGACGGCCATGATAGCGGGATCTTTTCTTGGGACTACCTGTTTGAATTGGGGTCCAACCAAACCGATAACTGGGCCGACTACCTGCAAAAACTGCACACCGCTGGGGCATCGCGGGATCCTGATGTTCAGGTGGTTAAACTCTCCTAAAAATTCCCTTAATAGCCTCAGTGCCGCTACAATAGGACGCTGAATTTACGGAGAAAGCTGCGCCAATGTCTGACAAAACAACCCACTTTGGTTATAAAACCGTCAATGTCGAAGAAAAGGCCGACAAAGTTGCCGAGGTCTTCCACTCTGTAGCCGCTAAATACGACCTTATGAACGATCTGATGTCTGGTGGCGTACATCGGCTGTGGAAGCGCATCACCATTGAAATGTCTGGTGTGCGTCGCGGCAATAAGGTGCTGGATATCGCCGGTGGCACCGGAGACCTCACTGCCAAATTTTCGCGCATTGTCGGCCCCGAGGGCACGGTGGTTTTGGCTGATATTAACGATTCAATGCTCAAGGTTGGGCGTGACCGATTAATGGATCGCGGCGTGGTCAACAATGTGACTTTCTCTCAGGCCGACGCCCAGTATCTGCCCTTTCCCGACAATACCTTCGATGTCATTACGATTGCCTTTGGCTTGCGCAATGTCACCGACAAAGACTTGGCACTGCGCTCTATGCTGCGGGTTTTGAAACCCGGTGGCTGTCTGCTGGTATTGGAGTTTTCCAAGCCTGGCAACTCACTGCTCTCCAAGATCTACGACACCTATTCATTTAGCATACTGCCCAAGCTCGGCAAACTGTTCGCAGACGATGCCGATAGCTATCAGTATTTGGCTGAATCGATTCGTATGCATCCAGATCAGCAGACATTGCAAACCATGATGGATGAAGCCGGTTTTGCCAACACCGACTTCCATAATATGACCGGCGGTGTGGTTGCCCTGCACCGAGGAGTAAAGCCCTAGTGTTATTTGCGGCTTTAAAGTCAACAGCTCTGGAGGGCGTTGAACACCTAATCAATGCAGCATTGAAATATGACCCGGCCTCGGCCCGAGACTTGTCTGCATTGGAAGGCCAAATTATTTTAGTGGAAAGCAGTATGCCACCTCTGTCTATCGCCCTTGAGCCCACCGTCAACGGCATTATGTTACACAGTAATTGGCAGGACAGTGCCAGCATCACCATAAACGGTACCCTCGTTGCTATCGCTAGCATGGCGGTTAATTCTGCCGACACAAAGTCACTGTCCGGCACTGGCGTCAATATTAGTGGCGATTTAGAAACCCTGCGCAAGCTCAATATTATTTTGGCCAACCTGGAAATAGACTGGGAAGCCGCTCTGGCGGAATTAATAGGCGATGTTGCCGCACATATTTTCTGCTCGAATATTCGCAACTCTGCAGAGTTTCGTGCCAGCACTGCCCAGCGAGCCAAAACGACTCTGGTGGATGTTGCTCAGAACCAGTGGCAGCTAACCCCAGATCGCGGAGACTTTGAGCAGCTGACTCAACAGGTGCGCAGCATAGCCACAGACACAGATCGCCTTGCCGCGCGCATTGAGCGACTGCGTAAACTATTACCCTCTGGAGGCCTAAGCCTGTGATTAGACTTCGTCGCCTGGGTAAAATAATACGCGTCGCGGGAAAATACCGCCTAGATGCTCTGTTAGATAAAGGCCAGCTACCGCTGAGCGCACGCATCCTGTTATCTCCAGCAGTGCTATTCGGCTCAAGCGCTAATAAAGGCAGCCGCGGTGAACGCCTACGCAAAGCACTGGAAGAACTGGGCCCTATCTTTATTAAATTTGGTCAGTTGCTATCGACCCGACCTGATTTGGTTCCCGACGATATCTGCTCTGAACTGGCCAAGCTACAAGATAACGTACCGCCCTTTTCATCTGCCGTGTTTAAGAAAAATATCGAAGCAGCACTCGGTGGTAGCGTCGATGATTTATTTAAAAATTTTGAGTCTGATCCCCTGGCCTCAGCCTCTATTGCCCAGGTCCATGGTGCTGTTTTAGCCGACGGCACTCAGGTGGTCGTTAAAGCGGTTCGACCCGGCATTGAAAAAACCATCCGCAAAGATATCGCACTGCTGTATACCTTGGCTCGTCTGTTAGCTAAATACAGCGAGGATGGCCGTCGCCTGCACCCAGTTGAGGTTATCAAAGACTACGACCATGTGATTATTGAGGAGCTAAACCTGCAGTCTGAAGGCGCCAATGCCTCGCTGCTGCGCAATAATTTTGAAAACTCACCACTGCTGTATGTACCGAAAATATTCTGGTCTCACTCCAACCAAGATGTACTGGTAATGGAGCGTATTTACGGCATTCCCGTGTCCAGTGTCAGCGAAATGAAAGCCGCTGGTGTCGATATGCAAGTGCTTGCCGAGCGCGGTGTTGAAATCTTTTTCACTCAGGTATTTGACGATAATTTTTTCCATGCCGACATGCATCCTGGCAATGTATTTGTTGATATCAGCAACCCCAAGCAGCCCTCTTATCAGGCGCTGGACTGTGCCATTATGGGTTCATTATCCAGTGCTGATCAGTTCTATATAGCGCGCAATCTGCTAGCCATATTTAATCGTGATTACCGCCAGGTAGCTGAGCTGCATATTCGCTCTGGTTGGGTAGCTAAAGATACTCCAGTGAATGAGTTTACCGGGGCTATACGCTCGGTTTGCGAGCCGATTTTCCAGCGCCCTCTGGATGAAATATCACTGGGTCATATTCTTATCAGCCTATTTGATACAGCGCGACGCTTTAATATGGAAGTGCAGCCCTCCTTGGTATTGCTGCAAAAAACCCTACTCAATATCGAAGGCCTGGGACGGCAGCTCTATCCGCAGCTGGATCTATGGACCACCGCAAAACCATTTTTGGAGAAATGGCTGAAGAAGCGCTATTCTCCCAAGAGCATAATCAAGCAAATGAAGCGCCATATCCCAGACTGGTTGGAATATCTGCCGCAGATACCGCCCCTAATCTTTGATGTACTGCAGAGTAAGCAGTCCAGCAATGACAGCACGCCATCGACCGAGTCGGTGGCAGCCAAGTCTAAAAAATTAACCGGCCGCATTGGTGCCGCAGCAGTAGGTGTTGGCATAGGCCTGGCCTTCCCCCACTGGGCAGAGCCAATGGCACAGTTGCCTGGCAGTAGTCTAATTCTCGCTACGCTGGGTCTGCTGATACTCCTACTGCGCTAGTTGGGCTATCATGTGCACCTCTAATAACGCATCGAAAACGGATCAAGCTGTAATGAGCTTTGTTGACGACATTCTATGGAACAGTGACGGACTGGCCCCTGCTATAGCGCAGGATGCTGAGACTGGCAAAATCCTTATGGTCGCCTGGATGAATCGCGAGGCACTGCAACTGACAGTGACCGAAAATCGCGCCATATACTGGTCGCGCTCGCGCCGAAAGTTATGGCGTAAAGGTGAAGAATCTGGAAATGTACAGCAACTTAAAGAACTCCGCATCGACTGTGATAAGGATGTCATTATGATGCAGGTCGAACAGGTCGGTGGTATCGCCTGTCACACTGGCCGCGTATCGTGCTTCTATCGAGTCCTCAAAGATGGCCAGTGGACCACCGTAGATCCCGTCATTAAGAACCCCAAGGAACTCTATCAATGAGCGATGCAGTGTTAAGCCAGCTAACCAAAGTACTTGAATTGCGCAAGCAAGCCTCGGCCGACGATTCCTATGTTTCCAGCCTGCACCAAAAAGGTTTAAATAAGATTCTCGAAAAAGTGGGTGAGGAGTCCGTTGAAACTATCCTGGCAGCGCGTGATGCAGAGATAAGTGGCGACAATGAAAAATTAATTTATGAAACCGCTGACCTGTGGTTTCATACTCTGGTCATGCTGTCACACCTCGGCGAAGATGCCAGTGGAGTGCTCAGAGAACTAGAACGCAGATTTGATTTATCTGGCCTTGAAGAGAAGGCTCAACGAAATAAAGACTAGCGGTTTAATTTAAACACAGGAGAGTTATTGTGGGTTTTGGATGGCAAGAGTTATTAATTATTCTGGTAATTGTAGCGCTGATTTTTGGCACTAAAAAATTACGTGGTATTGGTTCTGATTTAGGTGGTGCGGTTAAGGGCTTTAAAGACTCTGTATCCAGCGACCCTAAAGACGAAGACACTGCGGCAAATGAAGAGTCAGTTGAGAAAAAACAAGCTGCCGAATAAACCATGTTCGATATAGGTTTTTCTGAACTTCTAATTATCGCCGTGATTACCCTGATTGTGATGGGCCCCGAGCGGCTGCCTGAAACCGTGCGTACTATTAGCCTATGGCTTGGCCGTATGAAGCAGATGTTTTCGAGCGCCAAACGCGAATTGGAAAATGAAGTGGGAATGGATGAAATTCGTCGCCAGCTGCACAATGAAAAAATTCTCCGCGACCTCAATGAGACCAAAAAAAAATTTGAAGCCTCAGTCACAGAGACAAAAGACGAAATTAAAACCACTCTTGCTGAAACCGAAGCAGAATTAGCCTCAGATCCAAGCCTAAAAACTCCACAAGAAAAACAAGATGACTGAAGAAGAAGCCCTCAGTAGCCAACCTTTTATGGAGCACCTGATCGAATTTAGAGATCGCGTGCTGCGCTCTGTGGCAGCGGTACTGGTCATTTTTGCCGGGTTATTTTCCTTTAGTAATGAGCTCTATATGTATATCTCAGAGCCTATTCGCGAGTATCTGCCCGAATCATCGACCATGATCGCCACTGAAGTTGCCTCACCATTTTTAACGCCGTTTAAGCTCACTTTGGTGCTATCGATGTTTGCAGCTATGCCCTATATCCTCTATCAGGCATGGGCTTTTTTGGCGCCCGGGCTTTACCAGAGGGAAAAGAAAATTGTTATCCCGCTGTTTATCTCTAGCGTCGTCTTATTTTATGCAGGTATGGCCTTTGCCTACTATGTTGTATTTCCTCTGGTGTTTTTGTTTTTCACCAGCATCGCACCTGAAGGCATCAGCGTCATGCCCGATATACGCAGCTATCTAGACTTTGTACTCAAGCTTTTTTTCGCCTTTGGGTTGAGTTTTGAAATACCTATCGCGGTGGTTATTCTGTCGTGGATGGGGGTTGTAGAGCCAGATAATCTTGCCAAGAAGCGTCCGTATGTTTTTGTACTCTGCTTTGTGTTGGGTATGTTGCTGACACCACCAGATATTATTTCCCAAACCCTGCTGGCTATACCTATGTGGCTGCTGTTTGAAGTCGGTATTTTATTTGGCCGCTTGGTTAGCCCTTCTCAAACCGAGGCTTAGAATAACCTCATCGCCTGATAATAATTTAACAGCTACGGAGCCGACGCTATTTCGCCGCCTATATATAGCCAGCGGTCACCACTCAGGGCAAATACCGACTTTTCATGCAGCATATGGGTTTTTCCCTCTTCCCGGTATGTCGCCTTAAATTCTACCCAGCCCTGTTTGTCTGTTACGCCGGAGCCAAGCACCTCAAGTGACATCCATTGCAGACCTTGCTCAGACAGTTCCTTGGCAGTTAAACCTTTTGCCATAGGTGCAAACCAAGTTTTGAGCAGATAGTCACCATATCCACCCAAAGCATAGGCACTGAAGCGCGATCGCATCAGTTGCTCTGGCGACTTGGCCAGCATTTTTTCGCTCAGAAGCGGCTCGCAGCAACCGATAAAAGCCTTGCCACTGCCGCAGATACAATTATTCACTCTTTAGCCCATGTCTTATTAGATTAACAACGCTACTCTGGTTTAAAATAATAACTCAATCAACCGCAGGTGAGCCATAGCATGCCCAGTTTAGATATTGTTTCTGAAGTCGATTCCGCCGAAATTCTTAATGCCACTGATAATGCCAGCCGCGAGCTAACCACTAGGTTCGACTTTCGTGGCGTCGATGCCAGCATTAGCCTGAAAGACGATATTGTAACGCTTGTATCAGAGGCCGACTTTCAATGCCAACAGCTACTGGATATCTTACGTATTCAGCTGGTTAAACGCGGCATTGACCCAACCGTTATCGAATGCAATGACGAGGCGCTGCACCGCGGCAAAACCTTTTCGCTGCACGTTAGCTTTAAGCAGGGCATTGCCTCGGATATGAGCAAAAAACTCGTCAAATTAGTAAAAGACAAAAAGCTCAAGGTGCAGGCTGCGGTACAAGGGGATGAGGTGCGAATCAGCGGTAAAAAGCGCGATGATTTGCAAGCCGTGATGGCCGCGGTACGTGAAGCAGACCTAGGCCAGCCCTTTCAGTTTAAAAACTTTAGAGACTAGCCTCTCAGTCGGCTAGTCAGCGGCAATAAACTTCATAGAGATGCTGTTAACGCAATGTCGAGTATTTTTGGCGGTGTAACCCTCACCGTCAAATACATGACCTAAATGACCACCGCAATTAGCACAGAGAATCTCCACACGCGAGCCATCTGAATCTGGCTCGCGCCTGACCGCACCGGCAATCTCATCATCAAAGCTAGGCCACCCGCAATGAGATGGGAATTTGTGTTGCGACTCATAGAGTGGTGCGTCGCACTGTTTGCAAATATAGCGACCACCCTCGAAATGGTCGGTATAAATACCAACAAAAGGTCGTTCGGTACCCTTCTGCTGAATGACGTATTTTTCTTCGGCACTTAATGTGTTGTAACCATCGGTCATAATTCTCTCTCACTAAAGCTGCACTGCTAACCAGAGTTTATCCATTGCCTGCTGTACTTTAAATAATGGCTGCAAGATATTTTCTTGTCCGCCAGTAGCTGAAAAATCGGCACCAAAAAGCCGCATAAAGTCTAAATCAGGATGTCCCAGCGCCGCATATTCCCAATCGATAATAGTGACGCCACGAGCATTTTCTATAATATTTTGCGGCACCATATCATGATGACAAATCACCGGCTGCCAATCACTGTTATCTACGGCGCTAGCAATAGTTTCGATCTCTTGTTTTACCAAGGGAGAAACGCAGTCGTCCCCTAACTGGTCGAGATAGTTGCGACAGTATTGCTGGTAGTTGCGAGGCACACCACCGGGCATAGTGACAGCCTGAATAGCCCTTAAGGCCACCGAGACAGCTTCCATGGTTGCGGTATTTTTAAGACTCTGATGAGTAAGCTGTTGCCCCTCAATATATTCACTGACCAATACTTCATCGGTAATATAAAAAATATTGGGACTAACACCGCTGGGCGCTAGTAGGTTAAGTATTTGCGCTTCACGCTGGCGGTCAATCCCCAACGCCTCGCTGATTGGAGAGTTAACTCTAACCACCGCTTTAAAGCCGCCTGAGGCGACTAGGAAAGTTTCATTGGATCTGCCTCCTAACAGCGCTCTTATTAGCTCCGGGGGCTCTGTGAGGGTCTGCTCGACATCAATCGACCACTGCTGCCAATCAGACAGGGTTTGCTGCAGTAATTTTCGCGTTCTGTTCGAGATAGTTTTTTCTCCAGGCAAAATAACCAATGGTCGCCAGCACTAGATAAAGGACAAACATTGCCGCCGTTTGGTAGAGCTCTCTATCTAGATAGAGGAAGATAGACACCGAATTAATAACAATCCAGTACAGCCAGTTCTCGAGCACCTTACGCGCCACCATCACTGTCGTCAGTATACTGGCCCAAGTGGTAAATGAGTCAATATAAGGTAATCTAGCGTCTGTTGTAACAGTCAGGATATAACCTGAAATAACTGTCGCCAGCATAATCAGGCCAATGGCAAATAAATGCTGACGAGCAGACCAAACAGACAGCGCAACGCCCTGGCTACCCGAGCCGCCCCGCTGCCACTGGTACCAGCCATAAATAGCCATGGCCATATAGTAACCATTTAGCCCCGACTCCATATACAGGCTTACATCTCCGAAAATTACCACGTAAATACCCGTGCTAAAAAAAGCACAGTACCAACACAGGCTATTTTCTTTCATGGCAAGAACTAGATAGGCGATAGATAAGACTACCGCCACCGTCTCCAGGTTAACCCAATCGAGCATTACCCTAGGGCCTCATACCCAGGAATAATTTTGGCCACATAAATCGCCATATTAAATTCCTTATAGCAGGCAGCAATCGTGTCCTGTACTGCTTTCATTGCATGCTCGTATTCTCCCTGCACCACTGTGCTGGTCGGGAAGGTCGTCACTTTAAGATTATCAAAGCAATTTATCTTTTCGATAAAACCCTGAATCGGTGGAATAAAATCCTCTCGATTGGGATACATGCTTATATCTATTGTTACTTGCATGTTGTCACTCCTTGATTATTAAAAGTCATATTTACCACTAAAGCCAATAACGCGAGGGGCGCCAAACTGGTAATAAGGTTCGGTGATCCAGCCCTTGCGCGGATCATTACCAAAGCCACCAAAACCACGCACAATAACGTCTTCATCTGTTAGGTTGCGGCCCCATAGAGACAGCTGCCAATCGCCTAGATTGTACTCTAGACTAGCATTGACCAGTTCGTAGGACTCCGACTGCTCGCTGTAACTGGATGATAGATAAAATTCATCCTTACCCTCCACATCAATACTGACCGCTAGGCTGTCAGTGATCTGTGCCCTGGCACCCAGCGCAAATTGATAGGCTGGTGCATGAGCTTGCTCACGGCTGTTAAGATCTGCGGAAAGTGGAATATCATATTCGGATTCTAACAGGCCAACGCTGCCAAATAGTGCCAGAGTTTCGGTGGCCAGCCAGTTGAATTCAACCTCAACACCATAGTTACTGCCCTCAGCTGAATTGCCAAAGTAGTCGGTAAAGGTTGATGCATTGCTATCTACCCGCGACTGCACCAATGATTGCTTAATCTGAATATCATCGCGCTGTTGATAGAACAGAGCGACTTGCGCCTGAAGTCTATCGTCCAGCCAGCGCCCCTTAGTGCCCGCCTCATAATTGATCATCAATTCAGTATCAAACTCGCGGTCTTTAGCAGAGAGCGAGACATTACTATTGACGCCACCCGCCTTGTAACCTCGCGATATCAAACCATAGACCATAGCCTGAGCAGATAGCTGATATTGCAGGGCAATACGCCCACCCCAGATATCCTCATCAACATTGTGCGCGACCAGGTCACTGTCGCTATAACTGGCTTGACGATTTTCAAACCGAACACCTGTGCTAAGGCGCAGTGCCGCAGAAAGCTGTGTATCCAGTTGCCCATAGACAGCCTGGTTGGTGGTATCAAAATCACTTATAAACTCCGCGGCAGCGAAACTGTATTGGCGTAGTAACTCTTCATCTTGGTCACGCCAATACACTCCCGTTAACCAGTCTGTCGTGCCATTAAAAATTTGTGCCGTATCTGCAGATACCAGCCTGATATCAATACTGCCATTGCTACGTTCACGCACATAGTTATCCACTGAGCTATAGGGGTCGTTGTAGGGACAGAAAAAATTAACACATAAGTCATCACCATAGGCCCAGTCTTCGTCATATCCGTACTCAAGATTGTTATCGGCAAAGCTCACTAAGCTAACCAATGCAAAATTATCATTGGCCTTCCAGTTACTTTGTACTGCCACTGCAGTGGATTCGTGGCGGTCATGGCCGGGATTATCAGACAGAGTATGGCGCGTATTATCAAGCGAAAATGCATCGTAGCCATTGTCAGCATCAACATGGAAGATGGTCAGTTTGAGGTCTAAGTTGTCGGTGGCCTGCCAATCAAGAATTGATCTCAGACTCAACTCATAAATGTTATCAGTATCATCACGCTGTAAAAAATCATTGCGAATATAGCCGTCACTACTGTGCTGCTGTGCGGCAAAACGATAGCCCAGATTTTCACTTAGGGGCCCGCCCATGGCCGCAGAAACTGTCTGTATATTGTAGTCACCAAGAGTCAATTCTAGGTTACCCTGCGTACGATCAGTGGGCTGATTGGAGCGCAAATTCATTAGGCCAGCCAATGCATTGGCGCCGTAAATTGTACCCTGAGGACCACGTAATATCTCAACCTGCGCTATATCCATGGTGGTGGCCGCACCAGCAATGCCAGTGAAGTCGATACCGTCGACCAGAATGCCAACAGACGGATTTAGCGGCTCAATAAACTGGCTGCGCTCGCCAATACCGCGAATCTGAATAAAGCGGCCGCGAGATGCGCCACTCGAGAAATTAACATTGGGTGCCAGATTAATCAGCTGTTCCAGATGTCGAGCCTGGCGTTTAGCTATGGTCTGACTATCGAATACTGTAATACTGGCCGCAGTCTTTATAAGGTCTGTATCGCGAAAATCAGAGGTCACAATAACCTCTTCAATTGTATGGTCAGCCAAAGTGGCTGTGGAAATAAAAGCCGGGACGAGCAGCCCCAAGGTTTTGCTTAAAAATGTCGCGCAGTGATTAGATTTGTTCATGGAGAGCCTCAGTAACAGTAAGTTAAGGAGACCCGGAGATAAAGACGAAGTGAAGGCCAAAAAAACAGTCAGTCCTATTCCTACGCCGGCATAATCCGGATCAGGTTCAAAGGGTGCTTCTCAGGTCAACTTGCGCCGACCGCCCCTTAGGAGCATGCATAGTAACATCAGCTAATGAGCAGATACAAAATACTATTAAAAGATTTTTTTGATCAAGAGTTATGGGCACATTTTGAAATTAGAGCTATGATAAAAAAGACTAAAAGGGAGCAAATAATGGTTTACTCAGTGAAAACAACTCTTCTCGTACTCGCAGCCATTTTGCTGCTCAACGGCTGCACCTCCAAAACCGCAGACAGCGAACAGGCATCTGAGCAGGCCATTGCCCTTTTAGATGATCTTTTTATGGAAGAGGTGAGCCACAGCCCCGAATCTATGACCTATTTGGGAATGCGTGAGCGCTATGATGAATGGGACAATATCTCTGAGGTTGCCACCGAACGCAACCTAAAAATGACCCGCCGACATCTGGCCGCTGTTACAGCCATTGATACCTCAGTACTTGATGCATCCGCAAAGCTCAGTATTAGAATGTTTATTGAGCAGGCCGAGCAGACTCTGGCCGCACATCGGTGGCGCTATCATAACTATCCCGTCAATCAGATGCGCGGCGTACATAGCATGGTGCCGTCCTTTCTGATTAACCAGCATCTAATCGCTAGCAGCGAGGAAGCTGAAGCCTATATAGGGCGAATTAAAAATGCTTCATTACTCATGGACCAGCTGCTGGAACAGCTAAAAATTCGTGAGGATAAAGGTATTATTCCACCCCAATTCGTTTTTCCTTACGTGCTTAAATCGATTGAAAATATCACCTCTGGCGCACCCTTTGACCAAGGCGATGTAGACAGCACTATTCTTGCCGATTTCCGTGCCAAAGTTACTGCACTGGAAATCTCTGAAACAGAACAGGAGCAATTGATCGGCGATGCTCAAATCGCCTTGCTCAGGCACCTAGCACCAGGCTATAGCAAACTCCATCAGTATATGTCGGCGCTGCAAATAAGAGCTGACAACCAGCATGGCGTATGGAAATTCCCTGACGGCGACGCGTTTTATAATTTCGCCCTAAAACGTACCACGACCACTGATCTGACAGCCGATGACATTCATCAGATTGGTATAGTAGAGGTACAGCGTATTCAAGACGAAATGCGCGCCATTATGAAGACGGTCAATTTTGACGGCGACCTCAAAGCATTTTTTGACTTTACTCGCGATGATAAACAGTTCTATTACCCAGATACTGCCGCAGGCAAGCAAGCTTATCTCGATCGGGCAACCGCGGTAATAGACAATATGCAGAGTCGCCTCGATGAATTATTTATTACCAAGCCCAAAGCCCCTCTGCAGGTTAAGGCCGTTGAACCCTTTCGTGAAGCCTCGGCAGGTCAGGCCTTTTATCAAAGTCCTGCGCCAGATGGCAGCCGTCCAGGCACTTACTTTGCCAATCTCTACCGAATGAGCGATATGGCTAAATATCAGTTGGAAGCACTCGCCTATCATGAGGGTCTTCCAGGCCATCATATGCAGATATCTATTGCTCAAGAACTAAAGAATATGCCTAAATTTCGCTTATACGGCGGGCACACCGCGTTTATCGAAGGCTGGGGGCTCTATTCTGAACTGGTACCCAAAGAGATTGGGCTCTACGAAGACCCCTATTCAGATTTTGGTCGCCTCTCAGGTGAACTCTACCGAGCCTGCCGACTGGTGGTAGATACCGGCATTCATGCCAAGCGGTGGTCCCGCCAGCGAGCATTAGACTATATGGCGGCCAATGTGCCTCATTCCCATGGTTACAATGTACGTCAAATTGAGCGGTATATTGTTATGCCCTCGCAGGCCACTGCCTACAAAATTGGGATGCTTAAAATCCAGCAATTGCGCAGCGATGCTACAGTCGCACTAGGGGAAAAATTTGATATACGCCAGTTCCACGATGTGGTGCTTAAGGACGGCTCAGTGCCTTTAACTATTCTTGAAGACAATGTTAAAGTCTGGATTGCCGACTTATTGGCTGGCTAAACTAAGCTATTAAACAGTACAGGCGAGAATCCGGCTTATCTCGCACAGCGAACGCCCAGACTCAGCACGCAGGTCTGCAAAGACCTGCTCAATAAGCTTTAAATCACGTTGGGCTGTAGGACTGAATTTTTTCATAAAGCCGTGATTCACCAGTGCATCGCAGACATCCTGAGTCAGCAAAAAGGTATCCTTGCCCATACTGCGCAACATCATTGGGCCAGTATTGCCGCCCAATCTACAGCCATGCTTTTTCAACTCTAACCAGAGCCCAGTAATATTGTCTTCAGGCCACTGCGCAATAAAACTACCAAAGCTACCATGGCTATGCTGTTTATCTAGCACATAAACCGCATTGTTTCGCACAGCAACGATCTTGGTGAAATTACGCACAATGCTGGTATCTTGGCCCAACTCCTCAAGGCGTTCATCACTAAAATGGGCCACAGCCAATGGATGAAAGTTGGCAAAAGCCGCCTCAAATCCAGGCCATTTATTATCAATGACGCGCCACACAAAACCAGCGCGGAAAATGCAGCGAGTCATCATCGACAGATAACGATCATCAGACTGTTTGGCTAACTGCGCCTGAGTAGCGGTGCTGGGAAGACCGGCCTCGAGCAATTCGCTGCCGCCACGATTTGCTGCAGCCAGCTTGTAAAGGGCCTTGAAAGATGTCATCGGAGGGAGGTCCTTCTCAAATAGTTTCTAGTTTTAAAAAAGCCTGATGTGTTAACTCAGAGTGCCTACGATAGGGACAAAACACCAGCGCGCTGTAAAAGATCAAGAATAAACCGCGAGGCGATAACAAATAGCACAATACTAAATATCTTGTCGAGCCACCAACTTCCGCGCTGAAAGCGAATCAGCATGCCAGAATGACTAATAATTAGAGCGATCAACATATACCAAAGAGCATCTACACCGCCGGCAATCAAGCCCAGCGTGATTTTTTCCCACATCTCAGTCTCGACACCGACAAACTGACTAAATAACGCGGTGAAAAACAGCAGCACTTTGGGATTGACCAGCGCGACAAGAAACCCGTCGCGGGCAGCCCTCCAATTAGATGAATGCACCGCCAGAACGAGCTCCACATCTTTCTTTAATGGCGCAAATAGCAGTTTGATGGCCAAAAATAAGAGGAAAATACTGCCCAGCAGCTGTATTACATCAAAAAGCATTGGATTATTATCAATCGCAATGGCAAGCCCAGACGCGGTCGCGTAAGCAAATAGCCCTACAGCTAAACCATGGGACAGGGCCGCACAGATGCCGGCAACTCTGCCCTGAGACAAGGTATGGTTAACAACGATTGCCAGACTGGGCCCAGGCGACATTGCGCCAAATAGGCAAGCAAGAGTCACAGAAACCCAAAAAGCTCCGCTCATACTACTATCAAAAATAACATCCATATGTGTTTTATACAGTCCTGACCGGATAAAACAAGTTAAATTTCACTGGCAGATCGTCCGGAAACTAATACTAAAGTATTAGCTCTTAAGAATTATTTAAAAGCCATATAGGATCATTAGAATATAACGCAGCGCGCACTCTCTATGTCTCTCAAGACTCACGGAAGATAAAGAGCAAGTGACAGGCCAATCACTGTCGCAAGGACGCAAAAGAAATTGTATTCGGAGTTTTAGCTGAGGTTATCTCAGCAGGGACGATCTGAGATTAATCTTTAGGAGTTTGTTATGGCGAGTAAATCTGCACTCATTGACCCAAAAAGAGAGTATTCGAAAGGTGCTTCATTAGAAAAGGCCTTTAACGGCGGTGTTCAGAGCTTAAAACATTATCTAGGCGAGCTATCAGAGAGAAAGCGCCAAAGACTAATCGACGAGATTGAAAAGCAGATTAATTAAAGGTTGCTGCCACTTTAGCAAAGAGTTCACTTCGCTCAGCTTGACTAAGGGACGTAATTCGATCAAAAAGCTCTTCAACTGTAGTATCTGCATTTACATCAGACTTTGTCTTCTTACTAGCGGCTTCGTAGAGAGACTCAGGCGTGACACCAAAGTAGTTTGCAATGCGCACCACCGAATCACGTCGAGGCTCTCGAGTAACCTCGCTGAGAATACGATTGATGGTGGGCTGCGGAACGCCAGTGGCGCGGGATAAGGCGCTCTGAGAAAGGTGCCGTTCGCGCATCAACCTAGCAAGCTGTTTACTGATATCGAGTTTCATAGCAGTATTATGACGCTCATTTCTATTTATATTCGAATTGTTTTTAGATCGTTCATACTAAAAAAGCAATTAATTACGCAAAAAAGTAAGTAATGTGAACTCTTACAGAGCGGGGTTTACTAGGCGCTCCAAAATATCTGGCCTGTCAGTAATAATGCTATCCACCCCCATATCCATAAGCTCTTGCATGGTCTGCGGATCGTTAATTGTCCAGACCTCAACACGCATATTTAATTGATGTATCGCCCTAACTAACCCTGGGGTTACTATAGTCATATCTTCCTCAAACATGGGCAGTTGCACCGAGTATCCGGGCGAATTATAGAGGTGACCAAGACCAAGCTTACTCAGTACAAATAGCCAACTCGCCTCCCTCTCCCCCAAAGATGTCAGGACAGTTGGGCAAATCTCACGAAAATAAACCAGCACCGAGTCGTGAAAAGAGGCAACAACAACCTGGTCAGCCAGATCATAATCAGTAATTAGGTAGCAAAGCTCATCTGCAGCGGCAGTCTCTATAGGTTTAAGCTCAATCAGATAGCGATTTTCAGGCATACGTTCGAACAGAGACTTTAACGTCGGAACCTCAATTCCCGGCGGCGCCACCAAATCGGGGTAGTCGACTTCATGGAAGCCCACATCAAAAGCCTGAATTTGGGCCACTGTCATCTGCGCAATACGGCCAGAACCATTGGTAGTCGTATCTATAACCGCGTCATGACGCACAACCAAAACATTGTCAGCCGTTAGGTGTACATCTATCTCAAGAACATCTGCACCCACATTAAGCGCATTGATGGCTGCCTCAAATGTATTGCCAGGCACAAGCGCTCTTCCATTACGATGAGCAATAATATCAAAGGTGTTTGATTGGTAGCCAGCTGGAGGTGCCACGCGATTGTATGCCGGCAGCATCAATAACAGGGCATAGGACAGTATCAAACAGGCAATAATTGCGGAAAATGCTCTTAGCAACATTAGCAGTAACTTTTTTATTTAGTGTGGACTATACACAGACCCCAATCAGCATAACAGCCTATTTTTAGCGATTATGGCGGCTACCGACTAACTCATCGACAACTGAAGGGTCGGCCAAGGTTGAGGTATCACCTAAGCTGTCCAATTCATTGGCTGCCACTTTGCGCAATATTCGGCGCATAATTTTTCCCGAGCGAGTCTTGGGCAACCCTGGAGCCCACTGAATAATATCCGGCTTGGCTATAGGTCCGATCTCTTTAACGCAGAGTTTAACTAATTCTGCGCGCAAAGCCTCATCCGCCTCTACACCGATCATGGGTGTAACGTAGCAATAGATGCCCTGCCCTTTAATATCATGGGGATACCCTACCACCGCGGCCTCGGCAATTTTTTCGTGGAGCACCAGTGCACTCTCTACCTCAGCAGTGCCCATACGATGGCCGGACACATTTAGCACATCATCCACACGCCCGGTAATCCAGTAGTAACCATCCTCATCACGACGCGCACCATCACCCGTAAAGTAGTAACCGGGGTAGGCGCTAAAATAGGTTTCGATACAACGCTTATGGTCACCATAGACAGTGCGAATCTGACTCGGCCAAGATGACTTAATCATCAACAAGCCCTCACCTGCACCTGTAATTTCATTGCCCTCTGTATCTAACAATACCGGTTGCACGCCAAAAAATGGCTGGCTCGCAGACCCAGGCTTGAGGTCAGTGGCGCCGGGTAATGGTGTCAACATATGGCCACCGGTTTCGGTTTGCCACCAGGTATCAACTATCGGGCACCGTTCGTCACCGATAACTCGGTAGTACCATTCCCAGGCCTCAGGATTAATAGGCTCACCCACCGTGCCGAGCAATTTTAATGAACTGCGCGAAGTGCTTTCCACAAACTTATTACCTGCACTCATTAGTGCACGAATGGCTGTCGGCGCGGTATAAAACTGATTAACCTGATGTTTGTCGATGACCTGCCAAAAGCGCGAGGCATCCGGATACGTAGGGACCCCTTCAAACATCAGCGAAATACCGCCATTACACAGTGGACCATAGAGAATATAGCTATGGCCGGTAATCCAGCCCACATCGGCGGTACACCAGTAGATATCACCCTCTTTATAGTCAAAGGTATATTTGTGGCTCATCGCCGCCATTAGCAAATAGCCGCCAGTGGTATGCATCACACCTTTGGGCTTACCTGTAGAACCTGAGGTATAAAGGATAAATAATGGGTCTTCTGCGTCCATAGTTTGTGCAGGGCAGTCGGCGGTCACGGACTCAATTGCACTTTGATACCAGACATCACGATTTTCGGTCCAATCAATTTTTCCCGAGGTTCGCTCAACCACCAAACAGGTATGCACGTCCGAGCAGTTTTGAAGAGCTTTATCCACATTGGCCTTAAGAGGAATTGCCTTACCGCCACGCACACCCTCATCTGCCGTAATCACTACCTGGCAATTAGAGTCGAGAATACGGTCTTTGAGCGCCTCTGGAGAGAAGCCCCCAAAAACGACAGAGTGCACCGCACCAATGCGCGCACAGGCCAGCATGGCGTAGGCAGCTTCTGGGATCATAGGCATATAGATGCACACCCGATCGCCCTTTTTTACACCGCGGTCACGCAGCACATTACCCATACGAGAGACTTTGTCATGCAGCTCAAAATAGCTAATTGTTTTGTCATCGCTGGGCTCATCACCCTCCCATATTAGCGCCGTCTGATTGGCACGCTCAGGCAGATGACGATCGATGCAGTTAACGGCAACATTAAGAGTGCCGCCACCAAACCATGTCGCTGCGCCCTTGGCAAAATCATAGTCACAGACTGTTTGCCAGGGAGTCTCCCACTGCAAAAACTCAGCCGCTTGCTCGGCCCAAAACTGATCCGGATTTTCAATCGATTGCTGATACATCGCCTGATAGCGATCTTGGTTGATCCAAGCAGTTTCTTTCCATTGCTCGGAAACAGGATACATCGGAGATTCGGACATCAGTGAAGCCTCTAGATTTTAATTATTGGCGGCAATTCTAGTAGATTTCTATAGTTTTACTCAAGCCGATCAATGTTTTTAGCCTTAATAACAGCTGTCGCACCTAGTTGTCTTTGGAATAGCGCGTGGGCTTAAGGCTGTTCTTAATTTTCTCTAAATGGGGCAAAAATTCGGGCCCTCGACGCAGGGTTACGCCTGTTGCCAGAACGTCGAGAATTACTAGATGCACAATGCGCGAAGTCATTGGCATATATTCATCAGTATTCTCCGGAACTTCCACATCCAGAGTCACACTACTAATATCAGCAAGCGGAGATTTAGGCGCCGTCAGCCCGATAACAGTAGAGCCATTGGCACGAGCAATTTCGGCGACTTCCACCACTTCCTTGGTGCGCCCAGTGTGAGAGATGATAAAGAAAACATCACCGGTGGTGCCAGTCGAGGCAAGCATACGCTGCATTAGTACATCATCATGGCAGGACACAGGTAGATTAAAGCGAAAAAATTTATTTTCGGCGTCTCGCGCCACCGAGCCTGAGGCACCTAAACCAAAAAAGTAGATTCGCTTGGCCTGTATTAACTTGTCAACGACCTGATTAACGCGACTGTGGCTGATTTTATCGCGCACCAGCGCTAAGTTATTAATGGTGCTATCGAATATCTTGGGCGTGTAACCATCCACATCATCATTCGGGTCTACATTACGATTGACAAACCGAATGCCACTGACCAATGACTTGGCTAGCTTAAGCTTAAAATCGGGGAATCCGGCAGCATTAAAACGCTTACAAAACCGATTGACGCTGGGCTCACTGACACCGGCTTTTTTGGCCAGAGTGGCAATACTAGAGCGGGTTGCAGCATCGGGATCGCTTAAAATCACCTGAGCCACTTTGCTCTCTGACTTATTTAAGCTCGGCAGGGCATCAGTGATAATGTTAATCAAATTTTGACTGTGCATTATTGGTTAAATCCTCTTTGCAAACTCACTATTTTGCGTAACTCATTTTCGTATGAGCCTTATTTTAGGTTCTTTAGTCATAAAAATCCGCAATAAATGCCCAATTTGTAAGAATCTTTCATTAACTGTCATCAAAGCATCACAACACCATGCTTATTATGTAATTATACGTAAATAAAAGTGCATTTAATTGCTAAAATTGGTGAAAAAGCCTACAATTTACGTAAACTTACTACATTAAAGTATTCAGTTATGTACAAAATAGCGATCAATGGCTTTGGACGAATCGGACGCAATGTCGTTCGTGCACTTTATGAGCGTCCAGACCTACAAGACAAAATTCAAATCGTTGCCATCAATGACCTTGGCAATGTCGATATCAGTGCTCATCTGCTGCAGTTCGATACAGTCCACGGTCGTTTTAATCATCAGGTAGAAGTCGGCGAAGACTCCCTGACCATTAATGGCGATAAGATTCAATGGTTCTGCGAACGCGATCCGGCCAATATTCCCTGGGGTGATCTAGGTGTTGACCTAGTATGTGAGTGCACGGGCGTATTTACTAGCCGTGATAAGGCTGCACTGCACCTTGCTGGCGGAGCCAAGAAAGTACTTATCTCTGCGCCTGGCTCAAATGTTGATGCAACCGTTGTCTACGGTATCAATGACAGCATTCTGACCCAGTCTCACGACATTGTTTCCAATGCCTCCTGCACCACCAACTGCTTAGCACCAATGGTTAAGCCACTGCACGAAGCTATGGGCATTCTATCTGGCTATATGACCACGGTTCATGCCTATACTAATGATCAGCAGTTGAGTGACGTCTACCATTCCGATGTCTACCGTGCCCGATCAGCAACCCAGTCAATGATTCCCACCAAAACTGGTGCCGCAGTCGCAATTGGCGATGTGCTGCCCGAGTTAAAAGGGCGACTTGATGGCCTTGCCGTGCGCGTTCCCACCATCAATGTTTCTCTGGTTGATCTAACCTTTAATGCCGGTCGTGATACCAGTATTGAAGAAGTGAATATGCTGCTCAAGCAGGCCGCCGAAGGCGACCTTAGCTCAGTGCTAAGCTATTGCGACAAACCACTGGTCTCTATCGACTACAACCATATTCCTTACTCTTGTAACTTCGACTCATTACAGACTCGTGTCAATGGCTCGCTAGTTAAAGTTATGGCTTGGTACGATAACGAGTGGGGCTTCTCCAATCGCATGCTCGACAACAGTATTGCTCTATTAGAAGCAGGCGCATAACCAGATGCCACGCAGAACCAAAATATTAGCAACACTCGGGCCCGGGAGCAGTGATGACCACAGTATTCGTGAGTTAATAAAAGCCGGTGTTAATGTCTTTCGCCTCAACTTTTCTCATGGCAGTGCCGAAGAGCATTGCCAGCGCGCATTGACGATTCGCAGCATCGGCATTGAACTGAAAAGTCCTGTGGGCATTCTCTGCGATATGCAGGGACCGAAAATTCGTATTGGTAGTTTTATAGACGACCAAAAAATCAATCTCGAAGATGGCAGCACCTTCACCCTAGATAGCCAACTCGATATCGAAGGCGGTCATCAGGATGCCGTTTATATAGCTCAGGAACTTCTCGAAGATATTCAAAAAGACAGCATTCTGCTTTTGGATGATGGCCGATTAACTCTGCAAGTAAGTGTTAAAACAGATCATGCCGTGCAGTGTATCGTGACTCAAGGTGGAGTGCTGTCGAGTAAAAAAGGCGTCAATAAATTTGGCGGCGGCCTATCTGCTAAGGCGCTGACAGAAAAAGATAAAGCTGATATCAAAACTGCCGCAGCGTTGAATACTGATTATCTGGCCATATCTTTTGTGCAAGCAAAAGAGGATGTTGAAGAAACTAGAGAGTTACTTAAGCAGGCTGGCAGCACCGCACATATTATTGCCAAAATTGAACGCGCTGAAGCTATTACCGATGAATTTCTACCCGGCATTATCGCTGCGTCCGATGGCATTATGGTGGCGCGTGGTGATCTGGGTGTTGAAATTGGCGATGCAAACTTGGTCGCAGTTCAGAAGCAGCTGATTGAAGCAGCCAGCAATGCCAATAAGGTTGTGATTACGGCGACGCAGATGATGGAGTCCATGATCACTGCACCTACGCCTACCCGTGCAGAAGTGTTTGATGTTGCCAATGCGGTATTGGACGGAACTGATGCCGTGATGTTGAGTGCCGAAACTGCAGTGGGTCAGTATCCCGTTGAAACTGTTAAGGCAATGGCGCGAGTGATCGAAGGCGCCGAGAAACACCCTCTGGCACAGCGCTCAAAACATAGAATCGATGAAACCTTCGAACGGATTGACGAGTCTCTCGCATTATCTGCTATGTATGTAGCCAATCATCTTAAAGGCGTGAAGGCAGTAATCTGTATGACCGAAACCGGTTTTACCCCGCTACTGATGTCACGCATCACTTCTTCTCTGCCAATTTATGCGATGGCAGAAAAGCTCGGCACCTGCGAAATTACAGCCCTGTATAAAGGTGTAGTACCTGTACCTTTTGACACCTCTCAGCTTGACCCCTCTGAGGTCAATCACTGCGCCGTTGAAAAGCTACGCGAGCATGCTGAAGTGGTTGATGGTGACCTGGTGCTAATTACCAAAGGTGACTTTGTTAATGTCCATGGTGGCACTAACACATTGAAAATTGTTCGAGTGGGCGACGTTATTCGCTAACTTGAAAAACCGTCTCTTCCCTGGCCACGGATGGCCAACTTAGAGTGGCCCTATAAAGAGCATAGCCAACGCAGGAAAAGGCTACAGTGAAAATAGCCCACCTGGCTCCAAATCTAATACTTACTTCGCCCAATAAATTGCTAAAGGTGCCTGCTGCTGATTCAAAATTGCACGGATCGGTAACGCTTCAACATCATCTCCCGCCTGCGCCTGCTCAAGAACCTGCTGTTTCCCTGCCCCACTAATATGAATAATAATTTGCTGGCTATCTATCAGTCTCGGCAAAGTCATACTAATACGCTGATGAGGTGCTTCTGTTGGTGTTACCCCGATACAGGTGCGCCCAGAATCCATATCTAGACCCAGAGCCAGAGCATCAGCCCCTGGAAACAATGAAGCTGTGTGGCCATCGTCACCCATACCCAGAATCAGTACAGTAAACTTACCAACAGCGGCTAGCGCCTGTTCAGTTTCAGGTTCACCTACAATAGCGTCTGCGGCCGAATTTTTTAAACCAATAAACGTCGCCTGATGGGCCTCGTTGATGAGCAGGTTAGCGCGCACCAGCTTCTCATTACTGTCGGCATGATCCGCGTCGACCCAGCGCTCATCAGCTAGGGTAATACTGACCTTGCTCCAATCTAGTATCTGCTGAGACAACAGATGGAAAAAGCCCATTGGCGTTCTGCCGCCTGACACCACTAACGATGCAGACCCTGTGTCGGCAATATCTGCGATTAATAGCTTGGCTACCTTTGCGGATAATTCGATATCGAGTGCTGAGGTATTTTCAAATTCAACTAATTCCACGATTAACCCTCGTACCAGCTGCGACCATCATTTTCGATCAGGATCTCTGCTTTGGAGGGTCCCCAAGAACCGGCACTGTAGCCTTTGGTACCAATATTCTTATCGGCCCAAGCATCTAACAACGTGTCACACCAGTTCCAAGATGCTTCAATTTCTTCTCGGCTAACAAATAACCACTGGTCGCCTTTAATAACTTCTAAGAACAGACGCTCATAGGCATCCGGTATTCTTGAGTCACCAGAGGAGTCAAAGAAATCCAGATTTAAGCTGCGCTTCTCAAGACCAAGACGCTCTTTCAAGCTATGCTTTTTGGACACCATTTCCAACTGAATACCTTCATTGGGCTGCAAATTAATCACCAATCGGTTGTTGGCTTCGCCATCAGTCTCGGGGAACAATGAATGCGGATTATCTTTATAAGTAATCACCACCTGAGTAACTTTTTCCTGCAATCGCTTACCGGTACGCAGATAAAATGGCACACCTGCCCAGCGCCAGTTATCAATCATCACTTTGAGGGCAACATAGGTTTCATTGTTACTGCTGTCACTCTCACAGCCCTCTTCTTCCATATAGCCAACCACTGGCTGACCGGCAATCCAGCCCGCGCCATATTGGCCGCGTACAGCCTGGTCGGTAACATTGTCAGATGTGATTGGACTCAGAGCTCTAAGTAACTTTACTTTTTCTGCACGTATTTCATCAGCTTGCAATGCATTAGGTGGCTCCATCGCAACCATACACAGCAACTGCAAAAGGTGATTCTGTACCATGTCACGTAACTGTCCGACCTTATCATAGTAGGACCAACGCCCCTCAATACCGACAGTCTCTGCGACTGTAATCTGCACATGATCAATACAGCTATTGTCCCACTGAGAATTGATCATGCGATTGGCAAAACGCAATGCGAGTAAATTCTGTACAGTTTCTTTACCCAGATAATGATCAATACGGTAAATATTACGTTCTGTGAAATATTGCCCAACAGTATCATTGACCGATCTAGAGCTCTCTAAGTCATCACCAATGGGTTTTTCCAAAACAATGCGCGATGCTGCATTGACACAGTTTGAGTCATGCAGGTGCTTGCAAATTGAACCGTATAGACTCGGAGGCGTTGCCAAATAATAAATTATTGTGCGCTTATCGATCGCCCATTCTTTTAAAGCCACAAACTCTTTCTTCTGTGAAAAATCGACTTTGATATAGTGCAAACGACGACTAAAACGTTTCCACGTCGTCTCATCCCATTGCCCCTCTTTCGCAGAACTCTTAAGCGCTTCGTGCATCTGCTCAATAAAGACAACAGTATCCATGTTCTGGCGAGCTACACCAGCAATACGAACACTATCTGTTAATAGGCCCGCTCTATCCAACTCAAAAAGTGCGGGAAATAATTTACGCTTAGACAGATCGCCACAGGCGCCGAAAATTACCAGATCAATATTGCTGTTCATTATAAACCTCTATGTTTGTATCTTAGCTCTAAATAGATAACTGTAGTTTGGTATTAGCCCGCAAGAGCAACCGCTTCACGTGCCAGCTGCTCTATCTCTATCCATTTTTTTGCATGAATCAATTTTGGCTGCGCAATCCATGAGCCACCCACGCATAGTACATTTGGTAGGGCTAGATACGCCATGACATTGTGTAATCCAATCCCTCCTGTGGGGCAAAATTTAATATCGCCGAAAGGGCCTGCCATCGCCTTCAGAATGGGCGCGCCACCCGCTGCTTCAGCTGGGAAAAATTTAAAATCACGATGACCGTATTCCAAACCACGCATCAATTCACTGACCGATGAGATACCGGGCAAAAATGGGACTGATGACTTCTGTGCTGCCTGCAATAACGTATCTGTAGCACCTGGAGAGATCATAAACTGACAGCCAATATCTTCAGATAATTTAATCTGCTGTTCATTGCAGACTGTTCCGGTGCCAACAATAGCCTCCGGAACATGTTTAATAATTTGTTTAATACCCTCGATAGCAGCCTCTGTTCGCAGAGTCACCTCAAGTACTTTCAAGCCGCCAGCGACCAATGCCTCTGCCAGCGGAACTGCATCATCCACTCGGTCCAGAGTAATTACCGGGATCACTGGATTACCAGCCAATAAATTACGCACACATAACTCCTTTATTAAATTTGTTGTAGTTTCTTTGCTGCACCCAGAAGGCCCAGATTGCTACGAATAACGAGATAGACAGGAATTGGCTGCAAATAGCTGACAAAACGACCTTTGTCTTCAAACTTGCTACGAAAACCACTATTGATAAAAAATTCTTGGAAGCGTGGGATAACACCACCGGCGATATAGATACCACCCTTAGCACCAAATGTTAGTGCCAGATTACCCGCGGCTGAACCCATTCCCTCACAGAACATATTTAATGTTTGCAGTGCCTTCACATCTGCTGAATCTAAAGCACCAGAGACTACTTCAGCCGGCGATGTAAAAATCGCATCAACGCCCTCGATAGTGCACAGCGCTGTATAGATGTTAAGTAAACCTTTGCCTGATAGCAGGCGCTCTAATGACACCCGACCATAGGTCTCACGCAGGCAGTTCACGACCGCGCTCTGTATTTCATCGATAGGCGCATAGTCGGCATGACCGCCCTCGGTATCCACTACATGGTAGCCATCGGCGTGCTGAACCAAGCCAGCAACACCAAGACCAGTGCCGGCACCGAGAATACCGATGACCTTATGTGCAATAGGTGGCTGTCCACCTACCTGCACCAGATCATCATCCTGTAGCTCAGTTATGCCATGGGCCACAGCTTCGAAATCATTAATTACCGATAGGTTTTCACATCCCAGCGCCTGCTTAAGAGATGTTTTAGTAAATTCCCAATGACTATTGGTAAAGGCAATGACCTCGGTGTCTGCAGGACAGGCTACCGCAAAGCAAGCATTCACTGGCGGGCTGTGCCAGCCTGTCGCCGCGGCGATTTCCGCCAGCAGGCCGCCGATCAATCCGGCGAACTCTGGATACTCTTCCACGGAGTGATGAAACTCATACTCACCTTCGAGCTGCCCTTCCAGTACAGCAGAAAAACGCGCATTGGTGCCGCCAATATCAGCGACTAGATTCCACCGTAGATTGCTCGATCCCTCAAGAATTGTGCTCATAGCTTAAGCCTCACCAAACAGGTACGAAGCGCCCCGCTCTGCATTACTAATATTATTGCGATTAACGAGAAATAGTTCGCGGCCACAACCACGATCGCCAGTGCGTGGCTGAGACGCAACCTGTCGCGCTTCAAGCTCTGCGATATCGCCTAGGAACTGCAAGTCTCCGGTCACCGCATTGACACGAATAAGATCGCCGTCTTGAATTTTCGCCAGTAGGCCGCCATCGGCCGCTTCAGGCACCAGATGAATTGCAGCGGGAACCTTGCCCGACGCACCAGACATACGGCCATCGGTTACCAGCGCCACTTTAAAACCTTTGTCCTGCAGCGTACCTAGGAATGGGGTGAGCTTGTGCAATTCAGGCATACCTAGAGCCTTGGGACCCTGGTAACGCGCCACTACCACACAGTCACGGTTTAATGCGCCAGATTCAAATAGTGGCTGCAGCTGATCCTGGCCATCAATCACGACGGCGGGCGCCTCAACAATTTGATGCTCTAGAGCAACAGCAGAAACCTTGATAACTCCGCGACCTAAGTTACCCTCCAGTAGACGCAGTCCACCCTCAGTCGAAAAGGGCTTATCCAATGTCGTCAATACATCCATATCCAGCGGTATTTCTGGTGATTCGCGCCACACGACTTTGTCATTATCTAAAAATGATTCCTGCGTAAAGTCAGCGAAGTTTTTACCCCAGGCAGTCTTTGCATCAGCGTGCATAAAGCCGCCTTTAATCAACTGGCGGAACATGCAGCTAGTGCCACCGGCTGCATGGAAATGGTTTACATCAGCCTGCCCATTTGGATAGACCTTGGCCAACAGCGGCACAACTGCTGACAACTCTGAGATATCATCCCAGTTGAGAATAATACCGGCGGCACGTGCAATCGCCACCAGATGCATACTGTGATTAGTAGAGCCACCAGACGCTAGCAGGGCCACTGTGCCATTCACAATCGCGCGCTCGTCAACAATCTCCCCCACGGGGCGATAGTCGTTGCCCAGCGCAGTAATTCGGGCTAACTGATGAGCGGCCTCAGTAGTCAGTTTATCGCGCATTGGATTATCAGGATTCACGAATGAACTGCCAGGCAGCTGCAATCCCAGCGCCTCAAGCACAACCTGATTACTATTCGCGGTACCGTAAAAAGTACAGGTACCGGCACTGTGATAAGAATCAGACTCGGCTTGAAGCAATTCTTCGCGACCAATTTTGCCCTCGGCAAACAGCTGGCGAATACGCACCTTTTCTTTATTTGGCAGTCCCGACTCCATAGGGCCAGCGGGAATAAATACTGCAGGCAGGTAACCAAAGGTCAACACACCCATTATCAGGCCTGGAACAATTTTGTCGCAAATACCCAACGCTAAAACGCCATCAAACATCTGGTGCGACAGTGACACAGCGGTGCACTGGGCAATCAAATCGCGACTTAGAAGACTTAGCTCCATACCGTCCTGACCCTGCGTGACACCATCACACATTGCAGGTACTGCACCGGCAACCTGCGCTGTGCAACCGATCTCGCGCATCGCCTGCTTTATTTTATCTGGGTAGACCGCATAGGGCTGGTGGGCAGAAAGCATATCGTTATAGGCAGTAACAATAGCCATATTGCCCGCTTCCATCATACGCAGACTATCTTTATCACCTTCGCCACAGGCTGCAAAACCATGCGCAAGATTGCCGCAGCTAAGCTTGCCTCGCTCCGGGCGATTGTTATGATCTTCAGCGATCTGTCGCATATAATCTGCACGCAGACTGGCGCTGCGCTCTATAATTCGCTGAGTGACAGCGGCTACTTGTTTATTGATCTGGCCCATAATGGCTCCGAATTGAATATTGGCGAATTGTAACAAAATTACGAAATTTAGCCATAAATAATCCATTATAACGGTTATTATTGTAATTTTATTACATCTTAATCAGATTAATCCGCGTAACATGCGGTTCGCGATTTTATCTCTATAATTTCACCCCTACACTATCAATCAGCAACAATAGGAAATGACTCACAGATGAAGCACAAATCATACTCGCCAACCAAGACAGATGCATGGTCCAAACTGCAATCTCAGGCTGATTTAGTCAATAATTTATCCATTGTTAGCCTGTTTGATGCTGATTCAGCGCGCGCCAGTAAGTTCTCTGTCAATACTGGAGAGTTATTTCTCGACTACTCAAAAAATCTTGTCAGCGACCAGATTTGGCAGGAGCTACTAAATCTGGCTAAACAGTCACCACTCACCGAGCATCGCGCAGCCATGTTTGCTGGCGAGGCGATTAATACGACGGAAGATCGCGCTGTGCTGCATGCCGCCCTGCGCGCCGAACCAGAAGACGCCAGTTCAGAAAATGATCGCCAGCGAATTGTCCTAGTTAAGCAACAGTTGGCAGCAGTAAAGTTTGCCAGCGAAAAAATACGCGATGGCAAATGGCTTGGCAGTACCGACAAAGTCATTACTGATGTTGTAAATATAGGTATTGGCGGGTCAGATCTGGGGCCCAAATTGGCCGTCAATGCGCTGCATGAGTACTCCCATCCTAATATCCGGCTGCACTTTATTTCCAATGTCGATGGTGCTGAAATTCTCACCACATTAAAGAGCCTCAATCCAGAGACAACCCTGATCGCTGTGGCCAGCAAAACTTTCACCACCCAGGAAACACTACTCAACGCCAAAACCGCTATCCACTGGTTTGAGCGGACTCTGGGATTAAAAGATGCCCAGACCAGCAGTCACTTTATTGGCTTAACCGCCAATCCGACCAATGCTCTGGCCTATGGTATTCAGGCTGATCAAATTCTTGAATTTGCCGAATGGGTCGGAGGGCGTTATTCCCTGTGGTCGAGTATTGGTTTATCTATCGCTATTAGTATTGGGTTTGAGCAGTACAGCAACATGCTCGCTGGTGCTCGCGAAATGGATCTGCATTTTCAACAGGCACCACTGGAACAAAATATGCCCGTGATCATGGCGCTGCTCGGCATCTGGTACAGCAACTTTTTAAATGCCGAATCAATCGCGGTGATTCCCTACTGTGAACGTTTATTACTCCTACCCTCTTATCTGCAGCAGCTGGATATGGAGAGCAATGGCAAGGCCACAACGATGGCTGGTGATCCAATTAGCTACAACACCGGTCCAATTCTCTGGGGACAGACAGGCACCAATGGTCAGCATGCATTCTTCCAGTTATTACATCAGGGCACGCGACAGGTACCCATCGATTTTATTGCCACGGCTCAAGATGGCTTGAGTAACGCCGAGCATCATCGCGTTCTGCTGGGTAATATGCTCGCTCAGTCTGCAGCCTTAATGAGCGGACAGATCGCTCCCGAAGGTCAGCAACACCGTTACTATCCCGGCAATAAGCCGTCTAATACTTTGCTGTTAAAAGAATTATCGCCTAAGAACTTTGGCGCACTGATCGCACTGTACGAACACAAGGTATTTGTTCAAGGCAGTATCTGGAATATCAATTCATTCGATCAGTGGGGTGTTGAGCTGGGCAAGAAAATGGCCAATGAACTACTCGGTGAGAATGCCGCTAATGCAGAGTTCGACCCTTCAACCACGGCCCTGTTTAAGTATATTGCGGATAACAGCTAGGGTTTAGGCCCTAAGCTCTTTGGGTAGGGAAAAGTGAATATTTTCCACCACGCCGTCCAGTTCCTGCGGCGGCTTGGCGCCTAACTCAACCAGTCGATTGATCACATCCTGTACCAGCACTTCTGGTGCAGAGGCACCGGCAGTGACACCAATGGACTGGGTCTGCTGCAGCCAGTTCGCATCTATATCCTGCGGGCCATCAATTAAATAGGCGCGGCACCCACAGCGCTCCGCCAGCTCACGCAGACGGTTGGAGTTGGAACTGGCTACAGATCCCACCACCAAAACCAGATCTGTCTCTATCGCCAACTGCTTTACAGCATCTTGTCGATTCTGTGTGGCATAGCAAATATCATCTTTACGCGGCCCCTGAATCAACGGGAATTTTTGTCGCAGGGCATCAATCACCAGCGCGGTGTCATCCATCGATAAGGTGGTTTGGGTCACATAGGCGAGCTTAGAAGGATCTTTGACCTCCAAAGCCATCGCGTCGATTTCATTCTCAACCAGATAAATAGTGCCGCCCAATACACCACTCATATACTGACCCATGGTCCCCTCAACTTCTGGGTGACCGGCATGGCCAATTAAAACGCAATCCATACCATCGCCACTGTATTTGGTGACTTCTAAATGCACCTTGGTCACCAGTGGGCAGGTAGCATCAAAGACTTTTAACTGGCGGCGCTTAGCTTCATTCTGCACTGCCTGAGAAACACCATGAGCGCTAAAGACAACAATAACATCATCGGGAATTTCATCTAATTCATCGATAAATATGGCACCACGGGCACGCAGATCATCGACCACAAATTTATTGTGCACCACTTCATGGCGCACATAGATCGGCGCTCCAAATATCTCAAGAGCACGATCGACAATATCGATTGCCCGATCAACACCGGCACAAAAACCTCGAGGATTTGCTAGTTTGATATCCATCAGTGCAAACTCTGCGGAGTAACGCTAATAATTTTTACTGTAAACAATATGATTTGGCCAGCCAGAGGATGGTTGAAATCCACCATTACCTCGTTGTCCTGAACCTCAATAACTACACCGGGTAATTCACCATCACCATTTTGAAACGAAAACATTGTGCCTAGCTCCAGCTCCCTATCTTCAAAATTATTGCGCTCCACAGCCTGCACATTTTGCGGGTTGTGTTGACCAAAGGCGTTTTCAGGCGGAATCGAAAATTCACGCTCATCGCCATCGACTAGGCCCATTAATGGACTTTCAAAGCCGGGAAGAAGATTGCCATCACCAACCGTAAACGTAGCCGGTGAGGCTTCAAAGTTAGAATCGACAATATGACCATTTTCAAGGGTCAGGGAAAAGTGCAAGGTGACTGTGGTACCACTATCTATAGGTAATGTCATAACTCTTAACTCTTATCTTCCTTATTGATAAACGCATCGATAATTAACAGTGCAGCACCCACTGAAATGCCACTATCAGCAACATTAAACGCAGGAAAGTGATGGCCAGACCAATGAAAATCTAAAAAATCCACCACATACCCCAATGTCACGCGATCATATAAATTACCCAGTGCGCCACCTAGAACAAGCGCCAAAGCAAGACTTTCAAACCATCGCTGGGCAGGTTGTCGAGCGAGCCACACGGCAATAACTGCACTGACAACCGCGGCTAAAATGCTAAAACCATAACGCTGCCAACCGCCAGCATCACTTAAAAAACTAAATGCCGCACCATAGTTGTGAGCGCGCACTAGATTAAAAAAGCTGGTAATCAGGGTTGAATCGCCGTAACTATAGGCACCGACAATCCAAGTCTTGGTTAGCTGGTCAGCAACCAACACAGCCAGCGCTATGCCATACCAATATAAAACTCTAGGCATGGGCGCGAGCCTCACCTTGACCGCTAATATTATCGATACAGCGCCCACAGACATCCGGGTGCTCGGGGTTGCTGCCGACATCGTCAATAAAGTGCCAACAGCGAACACATTTTCTGGCATCAGAACGTTTCACCGCAGCCTTTAGCCCTTCCAGCATGGAGTCTTGCGTTTCACCGGCCTCAACCAATGGCCGCAGTGCAGCTTTGGAGGTAATGGTTACAAAGCGCAATTCATCGCCTAACTTTGCCAGACTGGCATGTAAATCCTGATCGGCAAATAATTCTATATCAGCCCCCAGAGACCCTTTGATAAGACCCTGATTACGCTGCTCTTCAATCACTTTATTGATGGCTTCCTTAGCCTGCAAAATAGCTGCCCAGTCCTGCTTGCTAATCACCTCGTCAGTACCCAATCGCTGCAGTGGAAACCATTCAGCAACAAAGACTGAGTCACTGCGATCGCCCGGCATAAAGCCCCATATCTCGTGGGCAGTAAAACTTAGAATCGGCGCGATCCAACGCACAAAGGCCTCGGCAATCTGGTGCAATGCGGTCTGCGCAGAGCGCCGCGGCAGACTGTCTTCAGCACAGGTATAAATTCTATCTTTAATAATATCCAGATAAAAACCACCCATATCGCGAACACAGAAGTTGTGCAGCTTTTGGTAAATTTGGTGAAAGCGGAAATTATTATAGTCATCAATAATCTCATCTTGCAGCTGTGCCGCACAGTCGATCGCCCAGCGGTCCAAGGCCAATAAATCGCCGTGCCCCACTGCGTGCTGCGTGGGATCAAAGCCATCAATATTGGACAAGAAATAACGAGCTGTATTACGAATACGACGGTAGGATTCGCCGGCGCGCTTAAGAATCTCATCGGATACGGTCATCTCAGCACTAAAGTCTGCAGAGGCAACCCACAGACGCAATACATCGGCACCCAACTCATTAATGACCTTCTGCGGCGGGATTACATTACCAATCGACTTAGACATCTTGCGGCCATTCTCATCGACGGTAAAGCCATGGGTCAGCACCGCTTTGTAGGGAGCGGAGCCATTAATGGCGATAGCCGTTTTCAGCGAAGACTGGAACCAACCACGGTGCTGATCAGAGCCTTCAAGATAGAGATCAGCCGGATACTGCAACTCTTCGCGAGCACCCACAACTGAAGCATGGGTCACGCCCGAATCAAACCAGACATCTAAGGTATCTGTGACCTTTTGATAATCATCGGCATCTGCACCCAGCAACTCAGCCGCGTCGGCCTCATACCAGGCATCGATACCGCCGTCTTCGACTAACAGAGCTACTTTCTCAATCAGTGCCGGGGTATCTGGGTGAATCTCACCCGTCTGGCGGTGCACAAATAAAGCGATGGGCACACCCCAGGTGCGCTGGCGAGAAACACACCAGTCTGGGCTGCCATCCAACATGCCCTCTATGCGCGCCTCACCCCATTCCGGATGCCAAGCAACATCTTTAATCGCAGCCTTAGCTTTGTCCAACAGACCATTTTTATCCATAGAAATAAACCACTGCGGCGTGGCTCGATAGATCAAAGGCGTTTTGGTGCGCCAGCAATGGGCATAGCTATGGGTGATTTTACTGCAGGCCATCAGCCTATTTTTTTCGCGCAGCACATCAATAATATGCGTTTCGACCTTGTACACATGCTCGCCAGCAAACAGCTCAACATCATCGCGGAACAGACCGTTATCCATCACATAGTTAAGGGTGCTTATACCGTACTGCTTGGCCACTGTGAAATCTTCCATACCGTGATCTGGCGCTGTGTGAACACAGCCAGTACCAGCATCAGTAGTAACATGATCGCCCAGTAGCACAGGGATATTGCGTTCGTAGAATGGGTGCTCGGCAACCAGACTCTCTAAAGCTTCTCCCTGACAGCTAGACAGCACCTGATAGTCTGCGATCTCCAGACGTTCCATTACAGAGCCAAGTAATGTCTGCGAACAGATTAAACGAATTGGGCCTGTGTCAGTCGCGCACTGCACCAGGCTGTATTCCAATTCGGCGCCCATAGAAATGGCCTGGCTGCTCGGAATAGTCCAGGGAGTTGTGGTCCAGATCAATACGCTGATCAAGCCTTCGCCGGGCAAGCTGCCAAACGCAGCAGAGACCTTTTCCAACTGGGCAGCATCGCTCACTGGGTAAGCAACATCAATTGAGAACGAGGTTTTGTCCTGATACTCCACCTCGGCTTCCGCGAGCGCAGAACCACCCACGACACTCCAGTAAACCGGCTTATAGCCCTTAACCAGATGGCCATTTTCGGCAATTTTGCCAAGGGCGCGAATAATATCGGCCTCAACACCAAAGTTCATGGTCAGATAGGGGCGATCCCAGTCGCCAAACACACCGATACGAACAAAATCTTTGCGCTGTCCTTCGACCTGCTTCATCGCATAGTCGCGACACTTCTGGCGGAAGGTTGAATAATCTACCTTGACCCCAGCCTTGCCAATCTTCTTTTCGACATTGTGCTCAATAGGTAGCCCATGACAGTCCCAGCCGGGAATATAGGGCGCATCAAAACCGCTCAGGGTGCGCGACTTAACCACAATATCTTTTAATGTTTTGTTGACTGCATGGCCCAGATGAATATCGCCATTGGCGTAGGGAGGGCCGTCGTGCAGAATATATTTTTCACGACCAGCACGCGCCATTCTGATCTGCTGATATAAGTCAGTGTCATGCCATTCTTTAAGGATACCCGGTTCGCGCTGAGCCAAGTTGGCACGCATCGGGAAATCGGTTTTAGGCAGGTTTAACGTGGCCTTATAATCTGTCGTGTTATCAGTCATATTGATTTTAACTTAACCCTAATTATCGGTACTTTCGGTACTTTTAGCCCCTGCAAACCAGGCTCTAATCTGTTTAACATCCTGCCGGATAGTCTCTACTAACTTATCTAGCGTGGTAAATTTTGCCTCGTCGCGGATCTGATGCATAAACTCGACTTCAATGCGCTGACCATAGAGATCATCGCTGAAATCAAACAGATGCACCTCCAAGATGGGCTTTACCAAATCACCCACCGTAGGCCTAATACCGACATTGGCAGCACCCTGGTAGCTCATGCCATCGATATCCACCAAAACCGCATAGACACCAGTTAATGGCGCACTGTAGCGGTTGAGCTGCACATTGGCAGTGGGGAAACCTAATTTACGGCCAACCTGCTGACCATAGACCACACGGCCCTTAATTGAAAAAGGCCGGCCCAGTAACTGACTGGCTCGGCCAAAATCTGCCTGCTGTAAAAATTCTCTTACCCGCGTGCTACTGATACGCTCATTATCAATCTCTAGGGTTTTGGTATCCTGCACATCAAAGTCACAGTTCTTACCAAACTCGGCCAGCATTCTAAAATCACCGCTGCGATCACAGCCAAAACGAAAATCATCACCAACAATTAAATGCTTGATAGACAGCCCATCGACCAGCACCTGATGAATAAACTCGCTGGCGGTCAAATTGCGCAACACGCGATTAAACTGCAAACACACAACTCGATCTATACCGAATTCTAGCAAGGCGTCAATCTTTTCGCGCAACCGCATCAGTCGCGCCGGCGCCTTTTCACCAGAGAAATATTCCTGTGGCTGCGGCTCAAACGTCATTACTACGGAAGGTAATCCCAACATTGCTGCGGTTGCTTTAACTTGCTGCAAAATTGCCTGATGACCAAGATGAACGCCGTCGAAGGAACCAATGGTTACTACCGATCTCTGATTGTATGATTGCAGGTTGTGCAATCCACGAATAAAGGTCACTTTGCCCTGATCTGTAGCCAACGTCATCACTCTCCAAATAAGGCCTTGAGTATACCTAGCAACGCACCGAAAGGTAAGGGATAGCGCCAGATTGGTGCACTGAATTTTGGGGTGCGCAGCGAGGTCAGTAGCGAGATTAATAGCGAGGTCAAAAAAGAGCCGAATAGCGGGCTGATTTCAAGGGATTACTCAGTGTCGTTATTTGTTGTCGCTTTGGCCGGCCCACGCACATCGGCAATACCAAAACCGGTGGCCATTAAGCAGCCTGCATAGGCCACAAATCCAGCTGTACAGAGCCCGACAAGATTACCACTGCGCTGCCACCATGGCAGCTGCTGCCAGACAGTTTGGTTGAGTACATCGAGCCAATCGGCAACCACCATAAGCACCAACACCATCAACACAACAGAGCCAATCAACCGGCCAGCAAACTTTAACCACTGTCCAGATGGCCTATAGATGCCATTCTTGCGCAGGAATATAAATAGCAGCCCAGCATTCAGAAAGGCCGAGACTGAAGTTGCCGCCGCCAGACCCACATGCCCAATCTGCCAGTAATAATGCAGCGGCACCACAAACAGCAAGTTGAGCACCATATTAGACAGCATTGCAATAACACCGATACGCACTGGCGTGCGCATATCCTGACGAGCGAAAAACCCTGGAGCCAATACCTTGATCAACATAAATGCCACCAAACCCATGGCATAGGCGCGCAGACTCAGCGTCGCCATAGACATATCCCGCGCTGTCATCACGTCACCATAGTAAAACAGCGTGACCAGAATGGGTTCTGCCAACAGAGTTAGTGCAACTGCAGCAGGGACTGCGATAATCAGCACCACCTTTAGTGCCCAATCCAATGTCTCCGAATAAGCCTGTTGAGAGTCGGTCGCATGATGGCGAGAGAGATTGGGCAGAATAACCGTGGCAATAGCCACCGCAAACACTCCTAGAGGCAGCTCCGCGAGCCGGTCAGAGTAATATAGCCAGGACACGCTGCCGGTCGGCAGAAAGGTTGCCAGCATAGTATCCAGCAATAGATTTATCTGGCTGACAGACACACCAAAAATTGCTGGCCCCATCAGCGCCAGAATTTTACGTACACCTGCATCCTGCCAGTCCACCTTGGGCCGAGGCAACATATGAATACGCTGCAAAAATGGTAGCTGGAACATCAACTGCACAACGCCTGCAGCGAAGACACCCCAGGCAAGCGCAAAAGCTGGCTGATCAAATAATGGCGCAGCAACTAATGCCGCTGTAATCAAGGTGACATTGAGCAGCAGCGGGGTAAACGCCGGCACCGCAAAGCGGTCATAGCTATTGAGGATGCCCCCCGCTAAACCTGTCATCGAAATAAACAATAAATAAGGAAATGTAATACGCAGCATATCGGCGGTGGCTGCAAACTTATCAGGCTCATCAAAAAACCACTTAGGGGCAAATATGGCCGCCATCACAGGTGAAGCTACCACAATAATCAGGGTTAGCCCCAGCAGCGTAATACCCAAGGTGCCAGTGACGCGATTGACCAGTTCCTTTACCGCCGCCTGACTGCCTTTCTCTCTGTACTCACCTAAGATGGGCACGAATGCTTGAGCAAATGCGCCTTCGGCAAATAATCGGCGGAAAAAATTGGGGATTTTAAAGGCGACAAAGAATACATCGGCAAAGGCATCAGCACCTATAACTCGTGCAAAGACAACATCTCTAGCCAGACCCATAACCCGCGACAGCATGGTAAAAAAACTCACCACACCACTAGAACGCAAAAGACCGCTGTCTTTTGTTCTAGGCTCTTGCTGCGCTGGATCCTGAGACAAAAACTTAACCTTTACCCGACCGATAAGTGATGCAGTTTACCCACCTGCACTCCCATGGCCAAGTGAATCTCTAAATCTGCCGCAACTATCGCAGAGACTGCTGAATTTACCCTTAGAATTGGGTTGAATGTCATAACTAAACCCTGTATATTTCCGCGCCTTCAGTGTGACCCAATTTAGAGAGGAATATTTAGGTGGCAAATTCAGTACAAGCTAAAAAACGCGCACGCCAGAACGAGAAACGCCGCCAGCATAATGCCAGCCTGCGCTCAATGGTCCGCACTTATATCAAAAAAGTTGATGCAGCAATTGCCTCTGGTGACCATGCTACTGCCCAGGAAGCTTACAACGCTTCTGTGCCAGTACTTGATCGCATGGCCGATAAGGGCATTCTGCACAAGAATAAAGCTGCTCGTCATAAGAGTCGTTTGAATATCCAAGTTAAGGCGCTGGCAAAGTAAGTAGCCAGTGACGAAAAAACCGGCTTGCGCCGGTTTTTTTATGTCTGCTAGTTTTGTACTTAAGGCCCTTTGAAACTAGCCTGCAAACACTTTTACCGGCACACCATTTAGCGCTGCATTACCACTGAGCTGGTCAACCAGCTTGTTATCAGTAATATCATTGCAGCTCACACCATCCTGCTCAGACGCGATAGCCAAGTTAACGCCTTTGCGCTGATGCCCCCAACCATGGGGTAAGCTGACAACACCCGGCATGACCTCATCGCTGGCCAGTACCTCGGTAACCACTTCGCCCACCCTAGATTGAATTCTCACCTGACTGCCATGCTCTATTTGCCTTGCACTCAGATCATCCGGATGCATCAAAAGCTGCCAGCGTGGCTTGCCCTTTACCAGTCGATGGGAGTTATGCATCCAGGAGTTGTTACTGCGAATATGGCGACGACCAATCATTAGCAGCTCATCAATATCTGTCTTGGGCTCTGTCTCTGCCAATCTAGCGATATCCTGCAAGAAATAGTTATCCAGCAACTTAATCATGCCCGAATCTGTACACAGCCTGTCAATTAAACTGGGCTTCAGAGGTCCCAGATCAATACCATGTGGCTGCTGCTTTATTTTATCCAGCGTAAGCGCCAATTCATGCCCGGCGGCAGCACTGTAGGGCCCACGCTGCACCCCGAGGTCAATCAACTTATCGGGCGACGGCAATGGTTGTGCTTCATTACCTTTGCACTGGGCTAAAGCCACAGCCAGGCCATTAAAGATTTCCCAGTCATGCAGGGTACCCTGTGGTGGCTCAAAGACCGATTCATTAAAGCGCGCTGTGTTGTGCACCGCTAAACGCAGAAAGGCTAAATCATAATGATCGTGTTCTAGGGCGCTGGTGGGCGGCAAAATAATGTCGGCGTGTCGTGTTGTCTCATTGATATAAAAATCAATCGCCACCATAAAGTCGAGGTCAGACAGCGCAGCATCCATCTGCTTGCCATTGGGCGCCGACAGCACAGGGTTACCGGCTATAGTCACCAGAGCGCGATACTGGCCTTCACCTTCCGTTAATATCTCTTCGGCCAGCGCGGCGCTGGGCAGTTCGCCGGCAAATTCAGGCAACCCACTGACACGACTGCGCCATGCATTGAAGTGCCCAGAGCCAGATTCACCCGGCTTTACATAACCAAATGCTGGCGAAGCAGCTAGCGCCCCGCCGCGCACATCCAAAGAATTGGTCAGAATATTAATAATCTGGATAGCCCACTGACACAGAGCCCCGTAGACCTGCACAGAGACACCCATGCGACCATAGCAAACCGCACCGTCAATATTGGCCATATCTCTCGCCAGTTGACGAATCTGCTCTGCAGCGACACCTGTGTGCTGCTCTGCCAATTCAGGTGTAAAGAGCTGGCAGGCGGTCTGCACCTCATTGAGCCCGTCTAACAAATTGGTTAGATGCCCAGTATTCACCAGATTTTCAGCAAATAATGTCTGGATCATGGCCATCAATAAAAAGGCATCAGTACCCGGACGAATAAATAGGTGCTGGTCAGCAATCTCTGCGGTTTCTGTGCGCCGCGGATCAATAACCACAAAGCGGCCACCGCGCTGCTGAATAGCCTTTAAACGCTTGGGCACGTCGGGCACGGTCATCAAACTGCCATTGGAGGCCAGCGGATTACCGCCAATAATCAGCATATATTGGGTGTGGTCTATATCGGGAATAGGAATGAGAGACTGGTGGCCATACATACTGTAACAGGCCAGATGCAAAGGCAGCTGATCGAGAGATGTTGCCGAGTAGTTACTCTTCGATCCCAAGGCTTTGCGGAAAACCCCGCTGTGAGTCATGCTGCCATAATTGTGCACATTGGGATTGCCCGCATAGATAGCTACCGTATCAGCACCATGGCGCTGCTGCACCCCCACCAGCTTTTCAGCCACTGCGCTGAACGCTTCATTCCAGCTGATTTGCACCCATTGATCACCCTCGCGCTTGACTGGGTAGCGCAGACGGTCAGGGTCGGTGTAAATGTCCTCCATCGCGGTGCCCTTGGGGCAGATATAACCACGACTTAAGGGATCATCTTTATCGCCCTTGATCGACAACACCTTTTCTCCCTGAGTTTTTATCTCAAGGCCACAGATGGCTTCACATAGATTGCAGGCACGGTAATGGGTTTTGATTTCAGCGGGCATCTTCTACTCTCCGGTATTTAGTGCTTTTTGATAGTAACCGAAATAGGGAGAGATTGGCGGGGTAAGTTTGTGGCTGGTTGGTATTGAGGTTTATGAATGCTAGCTAGAGATCCTTCTCTGCGCTTAGCATGACAGCGGGATGTCTTCAATTTCAGTGCTAGTCAGGCTTTGCCACCTGACACGCCAGCCTTGTATTGGAAGGCAATGGGAAATATTATCTACCCATGAAAAACAAGGGTAGCCTATCTTATGACTGATTTATCCAGTGACGAAAATAACCTTACCTGGGCCGAGTTTGAACGAATCGATCTACGTGTTGGCACGGTCGTAGCCGCAGAGATTTTTAAGGAGGCGATAAAGCCTGCCATTAAACTGAGCATAGATTTTGGCGGTGACATTGGCATTAAAAAATCCTCAGCACAGATTACCGATCACTATGATCCAGATCTATTGATCGGTAAACAGGTCGCCGCCGTGGTCAATTTTCCCAAAAAGCAGATTGGCCCAATTATGTCGGAATGTCTTGTCACCGGTTTCACTCAAGACGATGGCAGCATCATACTGGCTGTTCCCGACAAGCAGACCCTCAATGGCTCTCGCCTAGCATAGAAATACAATTAACCTAGAGCAAAAAAGCGCCCAGCCCTATCATATTGATAGGGATTAGCGGATGTAGCTACCTACCTACAAATGCTACAATTTTCGAGAATTCACATTGGCTCCCGGGTCGGTTAACTTAGAAAAATAAATTGATAGATGAGTTTGCACCGAACTCTTCGACAAGGCTTCTATCTATGAGTGAACAAGCTTTCCCCAGTATTACGCAGGACAATAACAAAGTCGCCCTTGTCGATGCTGCCGGCTCACACACCTATGATCAGATCAATTCGCGCATTGATCTGTTCGCAAAAGGGCTTCTTGGGGACCAGCAGGATTTGCAAGAAGAGCGCGTCGCCTTTTTGATAGGCGCGAGCCTAGATTATGTTACCGCACTCCATGGCATCTGGCGTGCAGGCGGTATGGCCGTGCCCCTCAATGTAGCTTCTGCAGAGACGGAGCTTGATCATTATTTAAGTAGCGTTGGTGTAACACGAATGATCGCGCCTGCAGAGCATCATGACAAACTTAGCAAACTCTGCAGCCAACTCCAGATCAGCTTACTGACCGTTGATGAGGTGCTCGCCCAGCAAGGCTCAGTGTTACCCAGCCTGTCCTCAGAGCGGCCGGCAATGATTCTTTTTACCAGTGGCACCACCAATAAGCCTAAGGGCGTGGTTATCACCCACAAGGCCATTAAAGCGCAAATCACCACCTTGCTGGATGCTTGGCAATGGTCAGATAACGATGTGATACCGCTGTTTCTACCGCTGCACCACATCCATGGCATTATCAATATTCTTAGCTGCGCCCTATGGTCTGGTGCCACTGTGCACCTGATGCCAAAGCTTGATATGCCTGCTATCTGTACCGATGTTATCGCCGATACCTACAGTGTATTTATGGCCGTGCCTACCATCTATGTAAAGCTAATAGACCATCTGGCAGGGCTGGATAACGACCAGTCACAGGCTATCTGCGATGGCTTTGGCCGCATGCGCCTGAATATATCCGGCTCAGCAGCCTGTCCAGTCAATGTATTTAATCAATGGAGAGAACTTACCGGACAGGTACTGCTAGAACGCTACGGGATGACCGAAGTCGGTATGGGAATATCAAACCCTTACGATGGCGAAAGACGCGCCGGCTATGTTGGCCAGTCCCTGCCAGGGGTGACAGTACAGCTATTTGATGAGCAGGATCAGCCTGTGACACAGGAGGCAACTCCTGGCGAGATTCGCATGAAAGGCGACAACCTGTTTAGGGAATATTGGAATAATCCAAAAGCCACAGAAGAGACCTTTAAAGAGGGCTGGTTTTGCTCTGGTGATATCGCCGTTATCGAAGATGGCTACATTCGCATTATGGGCCGATCCTCAATCGATATTATTAAGTCCGGTGGCTATAAGCTATCGGCACTGGAAATAGAAGGCGTTTTGCTGACCCATGAGGATATCAGTGAAGCGGCAGTGATTGGCATTCCAGACGATACCTGGGGCGAGGCAGTCGCCGCCTATATCTGTTTACGACAAGGCACGCAGCTTGACTATGCAGATCTCAAAGACTGGTGTTCCAGCAGAATGTCTGCCTACAAAATACCTAAGCAACTCAAGATATTAGACAGTCTTCCACGCAATGCTATGGGCAAGGTTACCAAGCCATCGCTTAAATAATAATAACTCAGCAAGGGGATATCTGAATGATCATATATGGCGTCGCACTTCTCGCCTTTTGCATGCTCGTCGGAGTATTTGTAGGCGACCTTTTAGGGTCTTTTATCGGCGTACAGGCCAATGTTGGTGGCATCGGTATTGCTATGCTGCTACTTATCTACCTGTCAAACCTAGGTGATAAAAAACTGCAGTTTGGCCCAATGACTGAGTCCGGCATCCACTTTTGGAGTGCCATGTATATTCCGATAGTGGTTGCCATGGCGGCCAAACAAAATGTTATTGGTGCCCTATCTGGTGGTTGGATGGCGCTTCTGGCTGGTGTAGGCGCTGTGGTGGCAAGCTTTTTACTGATTCCGGTTATTGCCCACTTTACCCCGGCAGCCGAAGGAGGAAATTCAAATGCTGATTGAAACGCTCACCGCTGTTTTATCCAAAAATGCCCTGATCACTGCATTTTTATTTATGGGACTACTGATGTGGTTATCCTATTTTCTCTCCGAAAAACTGACTAAGGGCCAAATCCATGGCTCTGCAGTTGCCATCACCATCGGACTGGTACTGGCCTATATAGGCGGCAAATACACCGGAGGGTCTAAAGGCCTAGCCGATATCGCTATATTTTCGGGAATCGGTGTTATGGGTGGCGCCATGTTTAGAGATTTCGCCATTGTCGCCACGGCATTTGGCGCCAAGACCGATGAGTTAAAGAAAGCCGGTTGGGTGGGCGCAGCCTCGGTAATCATCGGCGTAGCATTATCCTTTTTTATCGGTGCCATAGTGGCAGTCAGCTTTGGCTATACAGACCCAGTTGCTATCAGCACCATTGGCGCTGGCGCCGCCACCTATATAGTTGGACCGGTAACAGGAACAGCCTTGGGAGCCAGCTCAGACGTGATTGCCTTGAGTGTGGCGGCGGGTCTAACAAAGTCAGTGCTGGTCATGGTGGGAACACCATTTGTCGCCAAACGAATTGGCCTGAATAACCCCTATTCGGCGATGATCTATGGTGGCCTAATGGGCACAACCAGCGGTGTTGCTGCTGGCCTTGCAGCCACTGACCCCAAGCTGGTGCCCTATGGTGCCATGACCGCGACATTTTATACTGGCGTAGGCTGTCTATTGGCACCCTCGCTGCTGTTCTTGATTGTCAGGGCACTGGCCTAATCTATCTGATCAGTGCTTACCCTGGGTCATGCCTGACTCTGCCAGAGCTTCATTGCCAAACTCGACGGCTTTAGGCTCCAGTTCTGTGGCTAGGGTATCGTTCCAGCGATTTAAAAATCCGAACAATGACACTATAGCCACAATTTCCACCACCTCGCGTTCCGAGAAGAACGCTTTTACTGCGACAAAGTCAGCAGGCTCAATGGCATTGGGCTGAACGGAAGCATGCCAACCAAAACGTAGGGCCGCGCGCTCTCTTTCGCTAAATAATGGCGACTGCTCGAAATCAAAGGCCGCGGCAATTTTTCTTGGGCGGCGCCTGCACGGTGTACCGAATGGGATGTGTGAGCCTGACAATAGTTGCAGCCACTGGCGCGACTGCTGACCAGCGCAATCAGCTGTTTCAGCTCTGGCTCTACTTAACCTGTTAGCAACACCGTGGTACCCAGACCACCGAAGGCACCAAGCAGCTCCGGCCAGTGAGCCATGGTCAACATGCTGTTGGGCACAAAACCCATACTGGCTTCCACCATATCCAGCATGGGTGCTAATGCAGGTAAGTCTTGCCTGTGTTTTTTAGAAATTTGGCTCATACAGATATTACCCTAAACTGGATCGGCTATTTTTAGTAACTGCTTACCCCAATTCTGGCCGGTATAAAGCCGTTGCAAGGTGCTGGGAATATTTTCAAACCCCTCTTGCATATCAACCTGATAGATAATGTCACCAGATGCCAGCCACCCCATCAGCGCTTCAAAAGCTTCCCTAGCACGGAGCAGATAATCCAGAATAATAAAGCCCTGCATGCGACCCCGATTGGTGACCAGATTCATTAAATTGTTGGGGCCCGGCACAGGCTCTTTTGCATTGTAGTTGGCGATACCGCCGCACATAACAACCCGAGAATATAAATTAAGATAATTGAGTGCCGCCTCCAATATCGGACCACTGACATTATCAAAAAACACATCCCATTTTTCCGGACCGCCGGCAATACCCACCACACGACAACCTTTAAGTTTTGCGATTTGCCCCACCACTGAACCCGTAGCGCCTGCGGCACCAGACACCAACACTGTCTCTCCCGCCTTGGTCTGGCCGTGATCCATCAGGCCAAAATAGGCGGTCATGCCGGCGATACCCAGAATAGACAGCATCATTTCTGGGGACACCCCCGGTGGTAATTTATTGATACCCGTGGGGCTTTACCGGGTTCTACCACAGCATAGTCCTGCCAACAGCCCGTGGTTTGCACCAGCTCACCCACGGCAAAGTCAGCATGCTGAGACTCCACCACTTGGGATACAGAACCGGCACGCATCACCTCACCCATCGCTACTGGAGGTAAATAACCGGGTCGATCTACCATCCAATTACGCTGGGTTGGATCAAAAGACAGGTACAGGTTTTTAACCAAAATCTGGCCGCTGATAATCTTCGGAATAGGTGTTTCTGCGTACTCAAAATTTTGTGGGCCAATCATGCCGTCTGGTCTTGCTGCTAATAGCCACTGTCAATTTGTTGTCATTAGACTCTATCACTCTGTGGAGAGCGATTGTTTTAAGATGGTGATCTGTCACCAGAGCGGATACCGGCAATAATGCGACAGGCATTTTTAATAAATAGATTTTCCGATGAGAAACTATCAATCAGTGCCTGCACATCTGCAGGGATATCTTCCCCCTGCAGTGACGGGCCCTGATCTGCTCTGGTGGCACCTACTAAAAGTACACCCATGGTTTTGACCATTTCCAAAGACTGGACTGGGGTAAGATTCAAAATCGGTGATGTGGCACTGGCAATACAGTCCACGCGACCGATAAAGTTTCGCTTCGACTCGATCAAACTTTCAATTGAGACATTGTGCTCAATCACGTGCTCTAGTCTGATTAGCAATGGAATAAAGCTGCCATCTGCCATCGCTGTGGTATAGAGGGTTTTAACATAATCATGATCGGTCATCTGATCACTCAGACTGCCGAGAAACACCTGACTCCAGCGCACCAGGCTCTGGTTATAAAGGGTTAAAAATACTTCCTCACGGGTTTTAAAATACAGATACAGGGTTCCCTTGACGACCCCCGCCAACTTGGCAAGATTCGCCATCGAAAACGCCTCGTATCCAACCTCATGAAAATGCGTTTCTGCCGCATCCATTATCTGTTGACGACGAAAGTATTTTTGGTCCTGGGTGCGTGCCCGTTTTAGTTCCTTGCTCATTTTTTAACTTTCTGCTGGATGCTTTTTTCCGAGGCTGGCCCATAGGGAGGCATAAAGCCAGCCAACTTGGCCACCGGAATTCGTTTGGGTTGACGATAAATACCTTTGGCATGGCTAAATGTTTTGAATCCTTCCAAGCCGTGATAGGCACCCATTCCGCTGGGACCGACACCGCCAAAGGGCAGGTCTTTTTGCAGCATATGGAACATCACATCATTAATGGACACACCGCCTGAGGTGGTACCCGTCAGGAAGCGCTTCTCTTCTGCCTTATCATGACCAAAATAATAGGCCGCCAATGGACGCGGTCCTGCATTAATATAGCCGATGGTCTCTTCGAAATTTTTGTAGGTCTTGATCGGCAACAGTGGCCCAAAAATTTCATCCTGCATACAGATAGCATCATAGTCGGGATTAATAATTAGCGTGGGTGGAATCTTTTGTGTGGGATTATCGCTAAAGTCTTCATTAGCTGGGTTAATGGCGACAGTTTTAATAGAGCGCTTATCCGCATCGGCTAAATTGTCCATCATGCGCTGGTAATGGCGATCATTAATCATAGCCGTGTACTGCTCATTATTAAGCAGCGTCGGATACATCTGCTTCACTATAAGCGTAGCCTGCTCAACTATCTCATCCAGATCTTCTTCAGGCACCAGCAGATAATCAGGGGCAATACAGACCTGGCCGGCATTTAACATCTTGCCTACCATGATGCGCTCCACTGCTTCCTTAAGATTCGCACTTCGCGATATAACCACAGGAGACTTGCCACCCAACTCAAGAGTCACAGGCACTAGGTTGCGAGCGGCAGCAGCCATAATATGGCGAGCTACGCTGGTGGCTCCGGTGAAAATCATATGATCAAAAGGCATTGCAGAGAACGCCTGCCCCACTTCCGGGCCGCCAGTAAACACAGTTAACTCAGTTGGATCAAAGGCTTCGGCTACCATCTCAGCAATCAGGGCCGAGGTGGCGGGGGTAAATTCAGAGGGCTTAATCATCGCGCGATTACCAGCGGCAAGCACATTGGCCAGTGGCTCAAACACCATGCCTAGGGGGAAGTTCCAAGGAGCAAGTACGCCAACTACACCTTTGGGTTGATATTCAACCGTCGATCGGCCGCCCAGTAAATTCAGCGGGAACATGGTGGGCCGCTTGTCGTGCTTCATCCAAGTTTTAAGGTGTTTCTTGGAATGCTTAAGACATTCGATAGAACCGGTCACGTCGGTCATCAAATTGACCTCTCGTGGCCGACAGCCAAAGTCCGAGTTCATCGCTTCACTGATGGCTTCGGAATGATTTACCAAGACATTAATAGCGCGATCCATTCGATCAATTCGAGTCGCAGCCGAGACCGCGCCTTCAGCTAAATAACTGTCACGCTGGGCCTGCAGTGCGGCCTGCATTTTGAGTTCGGTGTCTACAAGGATTTTTTGCGGTGCGTTCATGCTCTATTCTCCGACAGTTTTTAAATGACTTAGGATCATTAAATAACTGACCATCGGTCATTGCAAGCTTTTTATCGAAGCGAGGCCTTAGCAATAAGACAAAAGGGCAAACAGGCATTAGAGTACCTGTTGCCCCTTTAATCGGAATATTTAAGCGTTTTAGGCTGATTCAGTGTCCGCAGACGTGGTCTTATTTAACCAACGGAACTGTATAACTATGCCCAAAACAAAAATCAGCAAAAATGCCTGATGAAAACCAGCTAACAGTGGATCTTCAAAGGAGTCAATGAACGGATCACCCAGAGGCAGCCGGCGTAAAAAATCAGTAATCGCTGGGATCATATGAAATAACAGCGTACTCGAATATCCCAGTGCCTGAAAGTACATAGAAAAACGGCCAAACCACTTAAACTTCTCCATGATAATGCCCCCACTAACCGCCACTAGGGTCAACACCGCAAGCCAGTGAGCGATACCAAATCCACCTTGGTTATATATTCCCAAGGCCGATCCAGCAACAATAATGGTGATCAACACGTAGAGCTTCCCTGACTTAGTTTCCAAAGAAATTACCGTGTATTTAAACAATGTGTAAAACGCGGCCACCAGCGCCCCTACTCCCAGCACTGTGTGAAACCAACCTAGCAAAGTCATCTCAGGCATAATAATTTTCTCTCTTTAATTGGTGTTAGTTATTTATGGGGGTTAATCAGGTACTTCTCACCTGTCGCCTGCTTCGCGTAGCCTCTAATAATTTCTGGCTGAAGCATTTCTTCAAAGGATATTTCCTGGGTGTAATGGCTGGCAAAGGTGGTATTAATTTCTTTGGCCACACGCGCACGCATTTCACCAAATCGCTCCATACCAATGCGTCCGATCATGGGTGTTAATAGCCAACCACCAAGTCCCCATTGCAAACCAAATGTTCTGTTTAAAACAGTCGGCTGCATATCGAGGCCACCGTAGATATACACCTGCTTATAAGTATCTGACCCATAGCGGCTGTATTCTGTGGCTGTTTTGTTAGCAGCGATTTCCATAGCAGCCAGTATCTGGCCGGGCAGCTTGCCGCCATTGCCACCACCTGTGGCATCAAAGCCAAGAGTGCAGCCAGTGGTAACTATTGCATTCACCAGATCATCCATAAAGCTATCGGCACTGGTATCACAGATATACTCTGCACCCAGCTTTTTCAGGGTCGCTACCTGCTCAGGTTTTCTGACGACATTGATTAGTGGTACCCCGTCATCCTGACAGATCTTTACCAACATCTGACCCAGATTTGAGGCAGCAGCTGTATTAAGAATAGCGGTGTGATTTTCCAGTCTCATGGTTTCCACAAAGGCCAGTGCTGTCAGCGGGTTTACAAAAGAAGACGCAGCTTCCATAGAGGTAGTCCCCTCATCCATCACCAGACAGCTCTGTGCAGGAACACAGCGATACTGGCTGTACATAGCGCCACCAGCAACACCAACGGTTTTGCCAATCAGATGTTTAGCATTGGCACCGGCATCCACAACCACGCCACCCCCTTCATTACCCACCTGCATGGAGTCATCCAGTCTTGGTTTCATTGCACCCATCAGAGCCGGATGAATTTTCATGGTGGTGACGGCTTGATCACCCTCACCGGAAGTCGCCAAGGTATCTAGGTCTGCAGCAAAACTAATCAGCAGGCCAAGATCCGAGGGATTAATCGGCGAAGCTTCCACTTTGATCAGAACATCATTTTCGCCCGGTGTTGGTATTTCCCCATTAAAGATTGATAACTCTAATATGCCTTCACTGGTTATTTTTGATCGTATTTCTTTTGAACTGTGTTCTGACATTGTTGCTCCACCCCGATTTAAAAGTTTAGTTTTTTATTTGATCATTTTTTGATGGAGAGTATGATAGGGCTTCTAGGATGCTTTATACAAGTAGACACAAAAATCATACTGGTATATAAATATAGACTATGACTCAATGCAAAAGCCCAGTGACGACCGCTTTAAGCCTGATAGGCGGAAAATGGAAAATCGCCATCATCTATAACTTGCGTGACAAGCCGGTGAGATTTGGCGAGCTAAAACGAATCCTAACGCCTATTACTCAGCAAATGTTAACTAAGCAGCTGCGGGAGTTGGAAAGAGATCGATTGATTGATCGCAAGGTATTTGAAGTCATACCGCCCAAGGTAGAATACTCCCTAACGGAATTTGGGCTATCTTTTATGCCGGTGTTGGTCTCTCTGTGCAAATGGAGCACTAAATACAAAGACCTGATGGAGACTATAGCTAAAGCGAACCTAGCTAAATAATCTCGCTCCGGCTCTCAAGCTGTTCTAGCTCGTCTGCAGCCAAGAATTAAAGAGCCCTTTGCCAAATCTTAGTTTGATAGACAAACCCCAGATAGCCGCGAACAGAGAGCACATCCCCCTCCAACCAGACCCTGCCCTTATAGATACCGCCAGTTTCCGGATCAAGAACAGTACCTTTCTGCCAGATGTTTTTCTTTAAAGAAAGCCCATTAATCACTTCCATACCAATAACCGGCTTGCCATATAAATCACCTTCACACTTCTCACAGAGGGGATTTTCCTCAGGTTGGTTATGTATGCTGGTGACAGTGGCGTATAACTTGCCATCTACAATGTTAACCTCAACCGTGGATTGCAACGTGCCAGCTTTATCAAAGGTATTCCAAAGCCCAGACGGGTCGGCGGCGGGCTCAGCCCACCCAGTGACAGCCCATAAAGATGCAACCAAAACAAATAGAACTCTCATAGCAAAACCTCCTACCCTTTAAATTAATTATGTGATGTTTTTCGTGGCCCGGGGAAAAACCGATTGGTCTGTTTTTGATAATCCGTATAGCCCGGCCTTTTTTGGGCCGAGTAATATTCTGATGGCACCGCGCCCGTGATATAGACCAATGTGCTGTACATAAATTTAGAGGCCAGTAGCAGACCTAATCCCAACAGCAACCAAACCGTATCAGATTCGATACCTCTCAGGGCCAACCAAGACGGAATTGCGGCGATTACCAGACCATTCCAAACCATCCATTCAGCAAAGTAATTCGGGTGCCGGCAGTATTTCCACAGACCAACATTGCACACCTGACGCTGCTTACCCGCCTTTTTCATGGCCTTAAGAAAACGGGCCTTTTGCAAGTCAGCAATAGATTCCATAGCAAAGGCTAGAACCCAGATAACCAGCCCCACTATCTCCAATAGCACAAACTCCTCATTGCTATTTGAGGCAATAATAAACACGGGGAAGGCCAAAAATGAGGCATTCGCTAGCCCTTGAGAGGTAGCATCCACCTGTAAAGCTAGGCCTGTATTGTCTTTGCCCTCTTTTTCCCAAACAATACGTTGATATTGATAGCGAGGGAATTCCTTCTTTAATAGGCCTAACCGCCACATTTTTAGGGCACCTAGACCCATACGAAGTCCAACCAGAATAACCACCGTACTCAAAATAAGAGACCGCAGCCAATATCCTTCGCTATACACCAAGCTAATAATACCAAGTAAGACCAAGCCCCAGGGCCAGCCAATATCGACATAGCTCATACGCCCTGTGCGCCAAATGGGGATGCATACCACTAACATGAACAGAACTGCCTGCCCCAAACCATTGAGGGCTGCTAGGTTATAAAATGTTGAGGTGGATAAAATCAAAACCAACCCTAATAAGAAAGGGTAAAGAGGACGAAAGTAGTGCATAGAAGGTCTCTTGGTGTCAGCCTCTAAGCCTTTGCAATATTCTTATACTGACAGGCTATTGCTTAGAGATTATGTGAATTATTTTTTTAATCGGCCTCTTGCCGAATTCTCTTTTGCTTTTAATTCTACGTGATTAGATGCAGCCGCTAAACCGAACACAGGCATACTGCCATAAATAGCCTCCGTCTTATCAGGCTCTATTTCATAGGTCTCATGCCAATAACCAAAGGTGCGGTCAGATTCAGTCTGCACCGCCAACTGTCGCCAAGACTTCAGATGGGGCTGATTCATATCATGGGCAAAGGCTTCCAATGAATCAAAGTTCTTCCAGTACTGCATCATACCTATACCCCGCCAATACAGGTATAAGTAGCCGTAAAGGTAACCTTCGGGTGGGCTTGTTTTTAGATGAATCCACAACCTTAATGTATTAAACGTGGGTAAAAGCCATCTGTGTATGGCCAGTAATCGATTAACCCGCATGCCTATCGCAAACAGGATGACTGGGTCAGCCATTTCTGCGGTATATCTCCCCGAAAAAACCCCCTTCATACTAGACTCCACTCTCTGTATCATACCTAGCACCCTGCATATGCGCATTCTGTGACATACTAGCCATGCAGCCTAATTGGAACAAGAGAATAGTAAAGAATTGATATGAACGAAAAAAGTGACCTTTCAGCCAACGCAATGATTGAAGACAACGAGCCTGGGTGCACCAACACAAGCTGTTGTCCTCCCAAAACGCCTATTACACGGGATGCTCCAAAGACTGGGCGCAATGACCCCTGTATCTGTGGTAATGGCCGTAAATTTAAAAAATGCTGTGGTAAAAATCTATAGCGTATTTCTAAGCTCTCTGCTTAAAGATCAGCATTTTGCCTTTCGCGCTGAAAATAATACATCTCGTACTTATCCCTAGTAGTCTTTAATTTTCTGTGGAAGGCTTATGAAAGTTATGATGCTTTAACAATATCTTTTTTAAGGTTTGATAATCAGCTTCACCAAGATCTTTGATTACCTGCTCTTCAATTTTTATTAAATTTTTTGCGCCGTAGAGCCTTGCTTGTTTGCCTTCATCCGTAAACAGGACATTTAGATCTCTGTTGTTGGCTAGCTTCTCAAGCTTCAATAGCCCAGCATCCACAAGTTGATGTACAGTTTTATGGGTTGCCTGCCTAGAAATACCAAGTTTTTCTGCAAGGCTGGAAATTGTTCTTGGCTCACCTCTTAAAGAATCAAAGACTCTTATTTGTGCCGGTGTAGCATGCTTGTATTTGCCACTACTGTTTAATGCAATGGACTCCTGTTGCATTTTTTCGGCCATCTCTAAAACCAATCTCATTAGATTAGTTTCTAAGTATTCAAATGAGGGCTGCAGTTTGTTAACCATAGTTGACATAATTTAAGTTAAGGGTTCTAATTAAAACATGAATATAACAAAATACTTTAAAGATAGGACTTTCCTATCAGCTCTAACTTTCTGGATTATAGCAACAGTAGGTTATTTTCAATTTGTTTCATTGGGGTATGCCGTATCCCCTATCTCAGTTGATGGTCTTACAAGCCTGTTAACCATTTATATTCCTGTGCTGGTTCTAACGGTCTTTCTGTTACTTTATCTCACTAGAAAACGACAGCCAGTTCAATGGGGTGTGCTTTATGCGGTCAATAAAGCAACCGCCAAGAAGGAAGCTTGGTTATCAGTGGGGTATTTACTTTTAACTCAGCTAATCTTAGGGCTGGGCTTTAATATGGGCCTGCATTTTCCCGGCACAGGCATCTACTCTACTGGCAGTCATTCTCAAACCGATGTATGGATTTGGGCGACGACTTATACAATCATTTATACAGTCATCCCAATGCTTTGGCTGCGAAATAGAGGCTTCTCGTTAAGGAAACTATTCTCGTCATTTCAGTGGATAAGAGACTTATGGATAATCATTGCTTATTGGGCATTAGATTTTTTTGGTCCTATTCTCGCGGGCGCTACAGACTTTTTTGGCGGCATCACCGCCAGTCAGTATGCTCGGGGAGTGCCGCTGGGGATACTGGTTAACGCCCTTGGAGCCGGATTACCCGTAGTGGTCATGATGCATATGATCTTTATTCCCCGTGTTGCCGTTTTAGTTGAAAATAAGCTTACGGTCATACTCTTGGGGGGACTTTTCTACTCTGTATTTAGTTTGTTTGATCAAGGTGTGGACTACAGCACCCTAGCTATCGGCTTAACATCCTTCACCTATGTGGTGATGACACAGACCCTAGTGGGCATGGGAAAGGCGACCTTCACGGTAGTGACTGGCAACCCCTTTATACATTTTATTACCCTGCACATTATTAGTGCTCGGGTTCCATTTGACACTCGAATGTATATTGAGATTTTCAAGCTAAAGTAGCTTTTAGACTGCCTTACTCGTTTTCTTATCAAAAGATGTAAAGGCAGCAGAACTCTCAGAATATTTTGTAAGAGAATTTATCTTGGATCCTGGAATCTTACTCATTACTGATTTACTTGACTATTTTACTCCCACTCAATAGTAGAGTTATATTTATCGTAGTAAAAACTATAGGTTACAAGCGCTTCCAGCAGGTTTGTAAATCACATGTAACTTACATAGCCTTTTACGAAACTTCCCCGCTCCCTTTTCTTTAGCCAATTCAATAAAAAAGAAGATTTTCGTTTACAAACCTTGTAACAAACGAGACCATTTTTACAATGCCGACAATATTATTAAATTCTGCAAAGACAATATGCCCGATTACAAAGTACCTGAATTCGTTGAGTACCGCGATGAGTTACCAATGACCAATGTGGGTAATGTGAAGCGCTGCCCAAAGATCTCAAAGCGAAAGAAAAAGCCAAGAATGATGACAAGCAGGGCACGGCGGCATCATAGTACAATTGTTAGCTGTTAATGGGCGTCTAAACAGGGCAAAATAACACTCACTAAGTAGAAACAGGGCATAGTATGCGACTCATTATTGGTATTTCCGGATCTAGCGGCGTTATCTATGGCATACGCATGCTCGAGATGCTCGCCGCCCGCGATGGCGTCGAAACTCACCTAATTCTCAGCAATGCCGGACGTATGAACATAGGCATCGAAACCGACTGGAAAGTTGAAGATGTCGAAGCTTTGGCCGACGTAGTCCACAACAATAAAAATATTGGCGCCAGCATCGCGAGCGGCTCCTTTAAAACCGCTGGCATGATTGTGGTTCCCTGTTCCATGAAAACTCTGTCCGGCATTGCCAACTCCTATGCCGACAACCTGATCGTTCGCGCCGCTGATGTTATTTTAAAAGAGCGACGAAAACTTGTGATCATGCCCCGTGAATCGCCGCTACATACAGGCCACTGCGAGCTAATGCTCAAAACCAGCCAGATGGGCGCCATACTCTGTCCGCCATCCCCGGCTTTTTATGCCGAACCCAAAACCGTGGACGATATAGTCAACCACTCCGTGGCTCGGATACTTGACCTGTTCGATATAGAGGCAGACAACCTTAAGCGCTGGCAGGGTAATGTCTAAAGACCAGACCCAGCTAAAGAAATTTTTGCAGGCCGAGTCCGTACTCACCATAGCCACTGGCGATGCCTGTGGCTCTTGGTCAGCCCCTGTGCTCTATGTCGCCGATATCAGTGCCGACCTCTTTGTACTATATTTTCTCTCCTCTGCTAAGAGCCGCCATATTCATAGCCTGCCCGCAGATGGCGCCGCCGCTGTATCTATTTACTCAGACTACGATGGCAACTGGCAATCCATCCGTGGCGCGCAAATTCACGGCAACATAATGCAGGTCGCCGAAAAGGACAGAGCGTCGATTGCCGAGGTTTACTTTGCTCGCTTCCCAGAAATTGAAGCATTGATCGACAACCCCCAAACTAAGCAGGAAAAGTTAATTGGCGCCGCCTTTGGGCGCAGTAATTTCTACCGTGTAACGCCTTCATTTATCCGCTTTACCAATAATGGCGACAGCTTCGCAGGCCGCACTGAATGGCAGCTGTAAAAGTCTGCTAGCCCTGTATTAAGATATTCCCTTCTGAGAGTGACATAAGATTAGAGCCTGTGATTAAGGCGTATGATGATGTTCATAGAGCCACCTAACACATCACCAAAATTTTTCTAGACGCATCTTCTCTTACCTTTGAGAATACCCAAAAGACATATGAGAAATTAGGTAAATCAATTTTACTTCATACTAATTTTCGAAATAGCCAAGGTGTGGCTTTACGACGCTGTGCCTCGTACTCCAAGATATCTCGTTCGTACTCCATAGTAATACTTATGGTATCCAAGCCAAGTAATAACTGCTGTCTTAAAGCATCATCAATTTTAAAATGTAAGACTTTTTCATGCGGTAGAGAAATGGTTTTTTCCTCAAGATCTACTACCATTTCATAACCTTCATTTAGCTCAACGTCTTCGATTATTTCAGTGACAATTTGACTGTCAAGCCGAACAGGTAGCACTCCATTTTTACAGCAGTTATTATAAAATATATCTGCGAAACTAGGCGCTATCACCACTTTAATGCCGAAATCTCGGAGAGCCCATGGTGCGTGTTCGCGACTCGACCCACAACCGAAATTATCTCCTGCCACCATTATACTGCCACCCAAAAAACGGGGAAAGTTCAATACGAAGTCTGGATTTATGCTCCGTGTGGACGTGACTGTAGTGATATCACCCTCATCCAGATAGCGCAATCCATCAAATAGCCAATCTCCATAACCTATTTTTAAAATCGATTTTAAATATTGCTTAGGCAACATAGCATCAGTATCTACGTTTGCTCTATTAAATGGGATAACCAACCCTCGATGATTCTTAAACGCTTCCGTAGTCATTTAAATACTCTCTCTAGTATCAACAAAATGCCCAGCCAAAGCGGCTGCAGCCGCCATTTGAGGACTGACTAAATGAGTACGACTACCATGTCCCTGTCTACCTTCGAAATTGCGATTTGAGGTTGATGCACAGCGTTCCCCTGGCAGAGACTTATCTGAGTTAATAGCCACACACATCGAACATCCTGGGTCTCGCCATTCGAAACCAGCACCTATTAATATCTTATCTAAACCTTCAGCTTCCGCCTGCTGTTTAACGAGTCCGGAACCAGGCACCACCAAAGCTTGTTTTATAGATTCAGAAACGCTTTTGCCTTTTACTATTTCAGCGACAATTCGAATATCTTCAATACGAGAATTAGTGCAGGAACCTATAAATACACGATCGAGCTGCACATCAGTTATCTTTTGGCCTGCACTTAAGCCCATATAGTTGAGGGCTTGAGAATAATTCTGTCTTACCTCTTCTTTGCTTAGTTCTGAGGGATCAGGTACTTTGCCGTCAATTGGAACAACCATTTCGGGCGATGTCCCCCAAGTAACTTGGGGAGAAATGTCGGCGGCATCAAATTCCAATACCTTATCAAATTTAGCCCCTGAATCACTATGAAGATCCTCCCAATCCTGACGTGCCTGAAGCAGCTCGTCACCCTTTGGTGAATTATCTCGCCCTCGTATGTAATCAAATGTGACTTCGTCATAAGCGATCAGTCCAATCCGAGAGCCTGCCTCAATGGCCATATTACATATGGTCATTCTGCCTTCCATTGATAACCCCATAATGGCGGTTCCAGCAAACTCTATAGCCATCCCAGTAGCGCCTGCGGTTCCTATCTTGCCAATAATGTATAGAATCAGGTCCTTAGCGCAGACGCCTTGAGGAAGCTCACCATCAACCTTGATAAGCATGTTGCCAAACTTCTTTTGGACTAAACATTGCGTCGCTAGAACATGTTCAACATCTGAAGTTCCAATGCCTTGCGCAAGAACTGCAAAAGCACCGTGAGTCGAGGTATGAGAGTCACCACAGACAAGTGTCATACCGGGTAGTGTTAGACCTTGTTCAGGGCCGATAACATGGACAATACCCTGACGGATATCATTGAGTTTGTACTCCTTGATTCCAAACTCGGCACAATTACTGTCCAAGGCTAAAATCTGGATTTTGGAAACGGAATCGTCAATACCCTGAATACCAGCGCTGCGGCCTGTTGTAGGCACATTGTGATCAGGAGTAGCAATACAAGAGTCAGCCCTCCATGGTCTTCGTTTATTATTGCGCAAACCCTCGAAAGCTTGTGCCGATGTCACCTCATGCAGAATATGTCTATCAATATATAGAAGCGAGGTGCCGTCCTTCATCTGAGTGACCTCATGGATATTCCATAATTTGTCATACAGGGTTTTCGGCATCATCTGACTCATTCCTTTGTACTTGATTGATGAGGTATAGATTCTAATTGGACTAACAGATCCGACAGCAATACAACATCGGCATATTTTTTATTAAGGTCAAAAAGGCTTGCCTCATGGACTACCGAATCTCTATCACCACAGGCCTCTCTAGGAACCAGTACTGGATAGTTATGTTGCAATCCATCAACTGCTGTTGCTCTGACACAGCCGCTTGTTGTTAGCCCCGTTACCACCAAGGAATCAGCACTGCACTGTCTCAGTTGATCAGCCAAATCGGTACCAAAAAATGAGCTTGCCCATTGCTTTTCAATCAAAGGCTCGCTGTCGCGGCGACAAAGCGCCGCATCAACCGTTATCCATTGTGAATCGGGCTTTAGACAATCCAGTGCGGGTAGTTTTTGCCGAAATATACTCGCCTGACTTTTATTGTGGTAAACCACAGTAGTAAAGAAAATAGGCAAGCTTTGCCGACGAAACTCATCAAGCAAAACTTTATTTGCATTGACCACTTCAGGACAAGCTGTCCCTAGAGGACATTGAGGATCAGTAAAACCATTCACCGCATCCACAACAATAAGAGCTGGGTTAGAGCCCAAGCTCAGGGACCTAGAATCCAGGTTCATCTTACTTACCCCACTAAGACTGTGCTTGTTGGAATGTTGGAGTGGTTGGAGGCTCTAAGTGAGTCTCCTCAAGACTGCGCGCCTTAATCTCCTCAATTGTTCCACCATAATTAAACAAAGGAATATCATCTCCACGCTGATTAACCAGCTCTGCTCTTAATGTGTTGGTAGCAGCTGAGTCAACAGAGCCGTCTTTTGATATCACGACCCCATAGCGTCGAGCTCCATCTGCTGACACCAGACCTCGATTAACATCTTGTCGTACCAAATCTGCATCGCGCGTGAAAGGATCACCCCAACCAGCGCCCCCCCAAGTATTAAAATACAGTAAATCACCTACTTTAACTTTGACTCCTTCTATCTTGGCCGGCAACCACTCTTCAGACCCATCTGTCCTGACGAGCTTCTTGGTTGATCTTAAGCCTGTTTCTCCACCCAAAACACCCCATGGGTAAGTGAGCCATCGATCATCATGAATGCCGATCTCACCGTCACTTAAAAAACGGTACGCAACAGTCAACCCATTGCCGCCTCGGTGCAAGCCGGCACCGCCAGAATCGGTAATCGTTTCATATCGTTCAATTCGGAGAGGATAATAGGATTCAATAAACTCATTGGGTACGTTAGTGAATCCAGGCCATAGGCTGTGACCATCTGGCCCATCGCCAATGGGACGTCCAGGGATACCGCCAAACCCAATTTGAAATAACTGAAACCACTTATTACCTTTTCCTGGCCGGGCATCATAGCCTGAGTAGAATAGGTGTGGAGAGTCAGAAAAACCCGCTGCATTGAGCATCATGTCTGGTGCGCCCATACCTAAAAGCGCCCCAAGAACATCGAATATACGTCCCAGTGCATGAGTCCTGCCAGATAGTGCCGCTGGGTAATTGGGCTTCAACAGAGTCCCTTGAGGAATCCGCACATCCACTAAGTCATAAAAACCATCATTGAACACAATCTGGGGATCAACAACGTTTATAGTGAAAGAGCCAAAGAACATCTTGAACATGTCTTCGTTTAAAAAGAAGTTAATAGAACTTTGTGCTTGAGGATCAGTTCCGTCAAAATCAAAGATCGCTTTTTCACCCTCACGCCACATAGTGCACTTAATTTTATAAGGCCCCATTCCCATTCCATCATCACAGAGATAATCTTCGAAAACTCTCGGCTCTTCCGGAATGAACATGCCAATGATATGTTTCATAGCATCATAATTACGCTGCAGCATGATATCCATAGTCGAATATAAGATATCATCGCCAAACCGCTCAGCAAGCTCCAAACAACGTTTAGCCGCAGTATTACAGGCGGCAACCAATGCATTTAGATCGAAACGATTCCACTGAGGGGTGCGTACATTATGTAAGATCAACTCAAGTAAATCGCTTTGTAACACACCTTTCTTATATAACTTAATTGGAGGAATCCGCACTCCCTCCTGAAAAATAGTGGTCGCCTCAATCGGAATTGAGCCGGGGACCATACCTCCGTTATCCGACATATGACCAAACATCGCTGACCAAGCTAGATGTCGACCATCTTTAAATACAGGAATCAAAACTACCCAGTCGGGAAGATGCGATACAGCAGCATTACACATATAGGGATCATTGGTTAAAATGACGTCCCCTTCCTCAATCTCTTCATTATAAGCTTCAAGAAAAGGACCTATGAAAGAGCCGAACTGGCCAACAATCATTTTCCCCTCTTTACTTGCGATCATTGGGAAACAATCTCCTTGCTCCCGAATTCCCGGGGACATTGCCGTTCTAAAAACGACTGCATCCATCTCTTCCCTAGCATTGCGTAGCGCGTTTTCAATAATATCAACTGTTACGCCATCGACGGGAACCTGTTTTAAAGGGTTTGTATTAGTTTCCAATAGCCTTGCGGTCATAATTATTCACCCCTCTTGACAGGATTAATAAGTAGATTTCCAACGACATCCACTTCTGCAAAAAAATCTGGCAATACCACTGTGGTAGAATCCATTTCGCTAACAATTGCAGGGCCTGGAACCTTGAAACCAGCGCTGAGCCTACTCCGGTCATAGATTCCTATCTCGTGCCACTCTGCTTCAAAATAGAAGCGACTATCAGCGATTTTACATTCATCTAAGGTGATTCCAGATTCTCCGATTTGATGTTCAGCAATTGTCTTAGCCTTAGCTTTGGAAACAGCACGAATCATTAAGATTTCGTGCCCATCATCTAACTTAAAGGTAAATAACTGCTCGTGTTCAGCATCAAATTGATCAGTAAGCAGCGCTACACCCTGCTCTTTAAGTTCCGCCTTAGTAAAGTTTATAGTGATTTGGAATGCCTGACCGACATAGCGCAAATCCGCCTGATAAGAGACTTCATGCTCGGAGCTAGGGATATTGTCGGCAATTAGTGCCTCGCCTGCACGGGTCTCTAATTGCAACAAATCTGTTGCCAACTGATCGTCACTCAGATCGCTGGCCATTGTTAAATAAGTACGAGCGGCCTCGTCTTGTACCTGTGTAGTGGCATCTCCATAAGCACAGAGTACTCCCGGCCCCGGTGGAATAATAACAGGCCAAGCATCAGTCAATATTCCCAATGCATTTGCGTGCAGTGGCCCTGCGCCACCAAATCCAACGAAGGCAAAGTCTCTTGGGTCATAGCCTTGTTCGACAGAAACTAGCCGTAACGCCCCAAACATCGACTCATTGACGATCTTTATAATTCCCTCGGCAGCCTCCATGAGATCAATACCCATAGCATCGGCCACAGACTGAACCGCAGCAACTGAAGCTTCTCTATTGATCTCCATATCTCCACCTAATTGAACATCAGATGGCAGATACCCAAGTACCACATTAGCATCACATACCGTTGGCTGATCGCCGCCTTTCATATAACAAGCGGGGCCAGGAACTGCGCCCGCAGACTCGGGGCCAACACGCAGAGCTTTTGTTAGCTCGGGTACAAACGCTATAGAGCCTCCGCCAGCGCCAACTGTTCTAACATCAACAGATGGTGCTCGAACTCGGACATCAGCTACGATAGTCTCCCGGCGAATTCGTGCCCGTGCGTTTTGAATTAACGCCACATCCGTTGAGGTACCACCCATATCACAGGTCAAAATATCGTTAAATCCCGCGCGACTACAGAAATATATTGCGCCTGACACCCCGCCAGCAGGTCCAGACATCAACATATTTACCGGGGACTCAGCCGCAGCTCTAGCAGAAGCTAGTCCTCCATCAGAACGGAGAATGGACAGTTGAGTATCTGTACCCATTTTTTGGTCAAGAGCATTTTGTAGGTTACTCACATAGTTTGCGACCTCGGGACGTACATAGGAATTTACAACGGTTGTCTCAGTGCGCTCATATTCCTGCATCTCAGGGACTACATCGCTCGAAACCGAAATTGGCATATCAAGGAAAATCTCTTTTGCAATTTCCATTGCACGTTTTTCATGGGCACTATTGGTATAAGAATTAATAAAACAGATGGTTAAAGCTTCAGCCTCTCCTCTACTGTGGAGAGTTTTCAAATCATTTCGCAGCTTCTCTTCATTTATCGCTTTGACTATAGCTCCATCAGCTCCGATTCTCTCTTCAGCTCCAATAGTTAGTTCAAGAGGCGCTAGCAATGGCTTTTTAACAAAACTTACCCAACCACCAAGCCCTCCGGGGCAGTATGATCGGGCTACCTGTAAGGTATCTTCATAGCCTGCAGTAGTAACCAAACCAACTTTAGCCCCTTTTCCCGTTAACACTGCATTAGTGGCTACAGTAGTACCATGCATCACTCGGCTAACATCATTCGGGTTGATTCCAGACTCATCGCATATCCGTGCAACACCATTCAAAACACCTATTGAAGAATCTTCAGGTGTAGAAGGGACCTTTGCGGTATGACTCTCACCCGTTGTCTCATTAATCAGCAGGAGGTCAGTGAATGTGCCTCCAACGTCGACTCCTAATCTGTAACTCATGCACTTCCCCGTATTATATTTATCATTCTTTTAATTATTACTCTCACCAATATTGGTAGAGTCAAACATTGTCTCAACCGTCTCAACTTATGAAGAACACTCAGCCCCTAATGGTATTAGTTATCCTATAACGCCTTTTTTTCTCAATTGATCGATCTCGGATTCTGTGTAATTTAGCAATTCGGAGAAAACATCATCAGTGTTCTCGCCTATCAAGGGCGCAGGAGAAAAACTCTCCTCATCAGTGCGAGAAAATTTAATAGGATTCCCTGGGCCTTTGACACTTTTGCCATTCGAATGCTTTAGGTCTACCACCATATTTCGAAAGATGACTTGCTCATCACTCAGAGCCTGACTAAATGTGTTAACTGGCGCACATGGAATCCGTTCCTCAACTAACTTTTCGAGCCAGTATTTAGAGCTGTTCGTTGCGAGAATCTCATTCAACTTACCATCAATATAATCTTTATTCGCGAGGCGTCCTGGCTGGCCGTCATATTCATGGAGGTCAAAACCTGGGTAGGAGACCACTTTCTTCAGGTTGTGCCAAAAATTGTCAGTTATGACAGCAATAACAATAAATCCATCTGAGGTTTTGTAACTGTTATAGGGAACATGGACAAAATGATTATTGCCTATTGGTGTAGGATCTTCCCCAGATAAGAAATGCATGGTAGCCATATAATTGAGCATTGATATCTGACAATCCAACATCGAAATATCTACATGCTGGCCGTGCCCACTTATATCACATTCACGCAACGCAGCAAGTATGCCCATAACAGCAAACATACCTCCCCCTAAGTCGCCGATTGGTATTCCTGACCTAACAGGAGATTCTATATCTGCGCCTGTAATAGACATACCACCGCCGGTAGCCTGAGTTACCTGATCAAATGCAGGACGTTTGTGAGCCGGACCCGAGGAGCCAAAACCAGTCACAGAGCAGGTGATAATCTTTGGGTTAATTTTCTTTAATTGATCAAAGTCAATTTTTAAACGCTCTGGGACTCCTGCGCCAAAATTGTTAATCACTACATCAGACTGTTTAACAAGGTCATAAAAAATATGTTGGCCTTCTGTGGTCTTTAAATCGATACAGATACTCTTTTTATTTCTGTTTAAGGTAATAAAGTAGGCTCCCATACCATCAATTGAATTGTTGGGGTCTGTTGCTAGGAGCTTTCTGGTCCCCTCTCCTTGGAGAGGCTCTACTTTTATTGTTTCAGCTCCTAAATCTGCCAAAAGCATTGCACCATAGGGCCCAGACAGCATATGCGTAAGATCTAGAATTCGAACGCCAACGAGCGGTTTAGTCATGACCAATACTCCCTAAGCACAGTGTGCATTTTTTCATTTTTTTCTCCCTTTTCGTCATCTAGGTCTAATCACTGCAATATGATGATATGTAGCTGCTATGTTTTTTAAATATACAAAAAACTCTACCTCAAGGCTTAGTTGCAATAGTCCCTATAGCTTAAAAATGAGTACTTGCTTACACTTTAAAGATCATACAATTTTCGTTTTAATACTTTGCCTGTTGAGCCTCTCGGTAGCGCAGAGATAAATTCAAAAGATTTAGGAATTTTGTATCCAGATAGGGTTTTTTCACAGAAGCCCTTTAATTCCTCACTCGCGACGTTCTGGTTTTTTCTCAAAACTATGTAAGCTTTTACAGACTGGCCCCAATAACTGTCCGGCACGCCAATAACTGCAGCATCTAGGATGACTGGATGTTCGTACAAGACTTCTTCTATCTCTCTGGGATAAATATTCACACCCCCAGAGATAATCATGTCTGTCTTTCTATCGACAATGTAGACAAAACCCTCTTCATCCACCTTAGCCAGGTCTCCAGCCGAGAACCAACCTTCTTTGTTAGACCCACTGGCCCGAGCGTTTCCCCAGTAACCTGAAAATAAATAAGGGGAACGACTAAATAACTCACCAACTTCACCTGGTTCTATTGGCTGCCCTTCCTTGTTAAGGACTTTAGTGTCTGTACACGCAAACCCCAGTCCAACGCAACGTTCCTTTCTTAATTGATCAATCGGACGCAGATTACAAACTATGCCTGCCTCCGTAGAACCATAAGTCTCATGTAGTATTCCTTCCCCAAAGTATCCTACTGCCTTCTTTTTAAGGAACTGGGATAACGCTGAAGCGTTGGAAATAATGGTTTTAATCTGCGCAGGCTTCAGCTCAGCTCGCTGCTGGTCAGAGAGGTTAAAAATTGCCTGGAAATGAGTTGGAACCATAAAAACATTAGTGATTGATGATTCTTTTAGAATTTTTAATGTAGTAGCAGCATCAAATTTTGGAGCGATTTCGCAGTACCCTCCAAAAAACAGAGCCGCAATTGCGAACGCGAAACCGGCCCCATGAAATAAAGGCGCCACTACCAGAGTTCGGTCATCTGGCGTATAACAGCCATATTCGGACGCCATACCAAAAAATGTTAATACTCGCGATCGGTGGGACAACATTACACCTTTTGGTTTACCAGTGGTTCCCGCTGTGTAAACAAGTGCAAAAGTGTCTGTTTCAGCTAAATGAATATGCTGATAATCAGGGCTAGACTTGGCTAACCACTTCTCATAGTCATCTCCGATTACCACTACTTCGCTCACACTGGCTAGCTTAGATAGCTCTACCTGGTCTACTACTAAGGCATGCACAAAAACCACTGAGGCCTGGCAATCATCGCATATATATTTAATTTCAGATGATGTTAATTTTGGGTTTAATGTAACCACCACGGTACCAGCCTGAGCTATACCTATCGATAGCTCTGGGTACTCGAGGCAGTTAGGCGCAATAAGGACAACTCTATCCCCTTTAGTAAGACCTAGGTCACCGAGAACACCATTTGAGACCCTATTAATACGATCAGAAAGTTGAGCATAGTTTAAAGTTCGGTCTTGTTCTCTCAAGGCAATTTTATTTGGCTTTTGTTGCGCAGCACATCTAACGCCATATCCTATATCTAAGGCTAGGTGGGCTTGACTGTCGAACTCATCTTTCATTCTTTAAATCTCAATAGTGAGAAGAAAATGCAGCATGTATTTTCTATAGCTTAAATATTCGTTTCGCATTACCGGTCAGAAACTTCTCCATCACAGAAGGCGATATACCGAGTTCATTAATTTCATTTATAGCTCTTTCAGGACTGATTACAGGCCAATCAGTCCCAAATAGAACTTTATCTTGGCCATAGGTCTTCAAGTAGTGAACAAAGGAGTCAGGCCAATATTTTGGGGCGTATGCATCAGAACCGATGTAGATATTCTCATGCTTCCAAGCCATCGAAATCATTTCATCCGTCCAAGGGATACCAATATGAATTCCGATCAATTTCAAATCGGGAAAATCAATAGCCACCTGATCGAGGGTAATTGGACGGCCAACGCTTGGAAGCCTTCTTTCTCGTGAATACACTAAGTTGTGACCCACTTGCATCATGATAGGAATATCTAATTCACAGCACTTAGCATAGTAAGGGTAATATTTGGCATGATCTGGAGCTAGCTCAATCCAGTGTGGATACAGATGTGCACCCACAAACCCCAACTCTTTAACCGCATACTCCAACTCACGAACTCCATCCATTCCTCTATAGGGGTCTATTCCAGCTAATCCCGAAAATCGCTCTGGATATTTTCGACATACAGCAGCGACTTGATCATAGGGAATCTCAAACGATCCCCGCATCCTCTGATCTCCGGCGCGCACAGCAATTAATAATGAGCGCTCGATACCAGCACGATCCTTCATGCCTATATAGTCATCGATAGAAACACCCTTTCTCCACTCAGCAGGAAAGCGTATCTGCTCTAAAAAGTGCTCATCCAAGCCAGTTTGCCCATTAGATACTTCGTATTCAGTAAATAGGTTACAAACTGCATCTATTGCCAGACCCATAATTGCCTCTTGCCTTATTTGCTCTGTTAAATTTTAAAGGACTTTAAAACCAGTCATTTGCGCTCTGAGTGTCTTTCGAAAACATTGATAAAGACCCCTAAGGTGCATTATCGCTGCGACTGGCAGCCCCTTGAACCTCGTTAGTATTGTAAAAGAGCGCCTTAAAGAATGTCAATGAATTCTATATATATGAGTTTATTTTTCATATAGCTGAATTTTATGTTTTATTTATGCTAGTATTAGAGACGCGTATTTGGGCAGAGAAAGTGCTGCATAATACCTTTCAAACAGGTGCTAGTAAGTGCCTTGTGTAGTCAGGAAAATATAAGGCTAAAATTGTCTGGTAGGTGCTGAGAAAGATGCTACGAATGCGTTGATTGATAAGATTCGACTCAATATATGGCTAAATATAAAGGCGAAGGCACATAGCTCGAGACTGATAGATGCATGCTTTATATGCAATGATTAATATCGATTATAAATCGTCAAGGAGATATAGAGTTGCACATCATTTTTCATAACTTTGTTGCTTTTATTCATGTATTTTTATTTGTTTTCGCGATTGGTGGAGACATTGCAGTTCATTACATAGGGCAGTACCTCACCAGAGACGAATTGAGCCTTGAAGAGCGCTTGAGGGTGCGTCAGATGCGATTTATTGTCGACATGTCTGCTCGAACCGCTTTAGTGCTACTGCTGCCCCTTGGCTTCACTTTGGCCCAAGCCTACGGCTCACCAATTTCTGGCAGCTGGCTAGGATTAGTTTGGCTAGCCTCTCTGGTGTGGTTGGTATTGGTATGGTCAGTTCACTTCCTAAAGGGCACACCTCACGGAGAGGTACTGCGTAAAATAGATATTTGGGTTCGCTACCTCATAATGGTGTCAATGGCTACATTTGGCGGGTACTGCTTGATTACTGATGGGCCAATAAGTAGCAATTGGCTTGCTATTAAAATTGTCCTGTTTGCTGTTATCTTGCTGAATGGAGTGTGGATACGTCAGATTGCCGGAAAATGGCCAGAGGCCTTCAACCTAGTGAGAGCTGGTGGAGAAAGTGCGGTGCGTGGCGAATTGCTGATAAAAAATCTGCAAAAGAAAACTAATCGAGCCGCATTATCTATCTGGTTTTTAGTGGTTTTGATGGCCTTTTTCGGCGAAGTCAAACCGTACTAATGATTTTTTTGACCTCAAATATTTGAAGAGCAGACACTGTTAGTATTATTTTTTGGAGTTTCATTTATGTCAGAAAAACAGCAAAAAAATACCAAACAATCGATCATAGGACCATTTGATTCCCTCAGAGAATACATGGCCGCTCTAGAATCACAGGGCCAGGTGATGCAGGTTAATAATCTGGATCAGGATGCCTACGAAGCGACCGGCTTCATGTATAGGTTAATTGATAAAATTGGATGGGCGGACGCTCCAGCTGTCGTTTTCAACAATATTAAGGTTAATGGACAGTGGCATGAGGGTCCGATTATTGCTAATCAATATGGACGCTGGGACTGTGATGGTCTGGCATTTGGGATTGAGCCCTCACAAGACGAGCGGTCTGTGGTTTATCAGAATGTCTTGGCAAAACTTGAAAGCTTGGCCACTAAAGACAAACAGTGGCAGGAGATTCAGCCTACTGAAATAGAGGCTGGAGATGCCCATTGTAAAGAAGTTGTTGTTCTAGGGGATGATATTAATGTACTCAATTTCCCGTTTATCCAAACCAACCCGGGCGACGCAGGGCCGTATATTAATACAGGTAGCGTTATTTTAGAGGATCCTGAACGAGGCCGAAATGTAGGTACGTATAGGTGCCAGGTAAAAGGGCCTCGCAAGATAGCAATCAATCCAGAACGTAATCAGCATGGCTGGACTTTTTTGATGGATATGAAAGCACGAGGGGAAACATCAGCCAAGGTAGCATTAGTCTTGGGCGCTGATCCAATAACGTTCTCTATGAGCAGCTCTAAAACTACCCGCCTGGGTCAGGATGAACTGTCTGTTGCGGGCGGTTTTATAGGCAAGTCTCTGGAAGTCGTTAAGTGCGAAACAAACAGTCTGCGAGTGCCGGCCAATGTGGAAATGGTTATTGAAGGCGAAATACCTTTCGACTTGGAGCCAGAGGGTCCGTTTGGGGAAATGTACGGATATATAGGTGCTCGTAAAGAAGAAAATTTTTATATGAACGTGACTGCTGTGACACATCGCAAAAAGCCAATCTTTGTTAATCAGTTTACCGGAGTAACCCGTAGTTTTTTGACTTCGCCAATGGAAGTTACGACCAATATGATGTTGAAAAAACAATTTCCAAGTATTACTGGTGTGCATTTTCCCCTGCAAACCCCAGGATTTTGCTTTATCAGTATCAACAAAAAACACCCAGGTGAAGGCCTGACTATTGGCCGTGAAATAGCCACCTCTGTAAAAATTGCTAAGATTGCCATTGTTGTAGATGATGATGTCAATATACATAATCGAGGTGAGGTCATGCATGCGGTTGGAGCCCGCTGGCAACCTTTCAGTGCCAGTGAAATAGTTGAAAAAGCTGGCGCTATGGGCGGAGATCCAAGCGCGACAACTCGTGGAGAAGGAAGCCGAATTGTTGTGGATGCAACACGTCAAATTCCTGAGGAAGGCGGCCCAAAAATCTATCCGACGATGAATCGGTCATGCTTAACGGATGCCTATCCAAATATTTTTGACGTAGTAGACGAAAAGTGTAGTGAATTAATAGATACGTGGAGGAAAGGATCAGCCTGAACGCTTTTTCTTTAGAATCTTAGTTCTTAATAAAGTCAATAATCGCGCCGAACCAATCCTCAGGCGTATCACGAATAATATATGAGGTTCCACCCTCCAGTTCGGCGAGAAGAAAGTCGGGCCTGGTTTTGATCAATCGCTCAGCGACAAAATGAAGAATATCTCCAGTATTTGTAACGACCAGCGTAGGCGCAGAGACTGCACTAATAGCATTAGTCATGTCATAGCTAAACGCCGCGTGGTGAGCATACCAATGTTTTTCGCCAGCCCATAGAGTGTGTAAAGCTGCCATATTCGACGAATCTAGCGTAGAAATCCCTCTGGACATCTTTCCTATTAAGCTCCATAGATCAGACAGGTGGGACCCATCTGTCTTGGGACTTAAATCCATATGAGGCCTCGCTAACCTCTCCTCTCGCTCTTCAGTGGTATACCAAGGGAGTCCATGTATCACTAAACGCTGCACACGATCTGGATTGGCATAAGCCATCTGGCAGGCCATAGAGGCTCCAGTGTGGTGACCCACGACTATGGTCTGATCGATCTCTAAGTGGTCTAACAGCTGTACTAGGATATCCGCATATTCGGGGATTGTCGCGGGCTCAGATGGCCCCTCAGATAATCCATAACCCGGTATATCTGGCGCAATAACTTGAAACCCAGCATCGAGTAAGAGTGGAATAACATTTAGAAACTGAAGCGATGACTGCGGATCTTGATGGACCAACAGGATAGGCGTGCCCTGCCCTGCAATTCGAAAATGTACCTGGCCCATAGCGCTATCGGCATAGGCTTTGCGCATTTTGTGATCCATCTTTTGACCTTCCCTATGCTAAACCGCTTCTGTTTGAGAACTCGCTGAATCTCTTAAACCGTAGGCTTAATATTTCCATTCGATTGGAAAAAATTCTTAGGATCATATTTGTTCTTTATTTTGACTAAACGAGCATAATTATGACCATAACTTATGGCCACTTCGTCTTGGGTTTCATCCATCATTTCATTGATATAGAACCTGTTTGACACATATGGAGCAAGTGCTTCCCAATAATCTTTGCCCCACTGGACATTCTGCTTTGACAGAGAAGGGTCTACCCAGCTTCCGCCCAACTCGAGATCCCATTTAGCGCCGCGATGAGGCCATGCAGTGGCGTCTAAAGCAAGATCATCAATAGCACCACCAAATCTAACCAGGCGCATCGTATTGTGCCTACCGGGAGAATGACGCCACTTGTCCATCATCACATCGATTAAATCTGGATCATATTCATCCATAGTTCGTCCACGGATATAGTAGTTAGTACCATGAGGATTGCCAGCATCAAGTAATGCTTGTTGTCTAAGGAAAGTTTTAGGACTAATCAGATCTGCGATAGGCTTGCCCATCTTACGATATGATTTTAATACCTTCTCGCCCTCTTTGGGCGACCCCATATATTGAAAGCCCGCCATTAGGAATGGCTCTCCTGACGGCTTCAAACTCATCGCCGCACTCATATTTAATTCTCGAGGAGCATCCAGAGAATAATCAAAGTAACGATTAAACATGTCTTTTGCATCACCCATCGCATAGACCATAACACCAGACAATATTATGGGGTCCAGTTTGTGCATACGATATGTGAAAGATGTCACTATGCCAAAATTACCGCCACCACCACGAACGGCCCAGAATAAGTCGGTATTTTCAGTCTCGCTTGCAGTACGAAGCTTGCCGTCTGCTGTTACAATTTGCACGGATAATAAATTGTCGCTTGTTAATCCCATTTTTCGCATATTAATGCCGATACCGCCGCCCAGTGTCAGACCGGCAATACCTGTATGAGAAACCACTCCAGCGGGCACGACCATACCATGGGCCTGAGCACCGCTATCGAGCTCTCGCAACAATACGCCAGCCTGTCCCGTTGCCGTCTTAGTTAAAGGGTCAGCTGAGAGATTGCTCATCTTTGAAAGGTCAATCAATAACGCATCGTCTGCTACCGCTTTTCCACTAATGCCATGGCCACCGCCTCTTACGGTAACCAACAGGTCATGAGTTCTGGCGAAATTAACCGCGTTAATTACATCGTCAGAATCAATACACTGAGCAATCAAGGCCGGCAGTTTGTGGTCAGCCAGGCCATTCCATAATGTGCGCTCTTGATGATAATGAGGTGTGGATTTAAGTAGTAACTTCCGCTGTAAACTCTTCGCAAAATCCGCTATTTCCGAATGCTTCAGACTTATAGTTTGTCCAGTACGGGACTTGCATAAAAGCTCAGCTGGAAGATCTGCCGACTTCGAAAAGGGTATGTAGAGCGCAGCTAAAGCGGCGGCACTCGTTCGAAAAAAATCTCTTCTTTTCATATCCCCAAATGACCTCTTTTTATTCATTTTTTAATATACACCTGAGCACTCGAACTAGATTACCATTCTGGCAAATATTACCGCGCTAAAAGCTGACCGAATAACGACCAAAAAAGCGCTATAGTTGCAGCGCTATATTGATCCCAAATCTCGCTCCCATATCACGCTTCTCAAGATCCGGGCTGACTGCCTCATTGCCAATAACATTGTCTACTTCCAATCCATTAGTCGCTTCTGCACGCAGTATTGTTAATACGTCAGTATCATCTAAGATAACAAAGGGAAATTCATGCCAGGTTCCAATATGAAGCATAAATCCGGCATTTCCATCAAACAAGAAAGCACGCGCTTCATCTAGGTTGGGTAGCTCCGTATCAGTGGGAGGTGCCAAAAGCATAATAAACGGCTTGGCACCCAATGAAACAAATGTCTGGGTATGTTTATGATGCCTTTCCATATATTCAGCGATCAAAGGTCTCCGTTGCACCGTACAAACTGGTATTTCTGTCGTTTCATCAGAAATAAAGTTACCCAGACGGCGGACTTTTACAGTTCCGTTGTAGAGGCTTATCGGCAGTGGCTTAACCTTTTCATTACGCCCTAGAATAACACCAAAAGGGGCCAGAGCTTCTTGCGTTGCGGTCTCGACCTTTACGGTCTTAATTTTTATATCCTGCACAGAGCTTCCTTTACAATTTAGTATGATTTGATGGTTAAAGATATTTCCAAAGAATCCGATCCATCACTCTAGCGCTTAGATGCACGCAAAGTAATTTATAAATTCATTTACATGAACTATATAATCATATATGTGATCATCAATCAACTTAGTTCAACTGTTATTTTTCGTCTGGATACATACGTACGCAGGCTTCAGAAATAGATCTTTTGATACTTTGATAGCCGGTGCAGCGACACAGATTACCTGCCAGAGCCACCTCCATGTCTTTCTCACTAGGATTTCGGTTGTCGCTAATTAGCTCGAGTGCGCTGAGCACTATGCCCGGGGCACAGTACCCGCATTGCAAACCCGCCTCATCCCAAAATGCCTGCTGGATCGGATGCATACTGCCCTCATCAGCCAGCCCCTCAATGGTTGTTATCTCAGCTCTAGATAGCGTTGCTGCCATCGTAATACAGGACTTGGCGACCTTGCCATCGATCATCACTGTGCAGGCACCACAGTGCCCTGTTTTGCATCCTAAATGAGTTCCCTTTTTACCCACATCATCCCTGAGTACATCCAACAGGGCTCTGCTCGGCAGCACATCTAGTTCATGGAACTGCCCATCAATGCGCAACTGGATTAATGCACTAATATCTAATATATCTTCCATTCCCTTATACCTCTTAACCTTTGCTGGATGAGTTAATATGCTTGCCAAGTGCCATCTCAACTGATCGACGTGCAGCGACCCCTGCCATCGCCTTGCGCCAATCACTGTCACCCTGCTGGTCGCTCAATGGCTCTTCAATTGCGTCACTACACATCCTCTGTATTTCTATACCCATGTCTGAGGTATAGGGACCTCCCAGGTATTTATTTAGGCTATCTGATACGACAACAACCTTTTCAGCCACGGCACCAATAGCGATGCGAATCGATTTAATATTTTCGCTGTCCAGGCCAATAACGACTGCAGCATTTGCAGAGCCGTAGGCTCCGGCACTATTTTTCAATTTGTAGTATCCCCAGAGCGCATCTGGAGACATAGGTTTAACCAATATTTTTGTTAATATCGATGATGTTCCAAGTCCATGATTAGAGCTATTTTGTAGGTCAGACAGCAAGCTCAGCTGAGATCCTTTGTCACTTAAAAACTGGATTTGAGCTTCCAGGGCCAAAAGGGCTGGAGCCACATCATAGAGCGGATGCATCGCAACAATATTACCCCCAATTGTGCCGCGATTATGAACCTGCAAACCCCCGCCTATCTGTTTCGCAGCGTATGCTAGCAGCGGTAGTCCATCTACAATTTGGTCAGCAGTCTGAATATCGCTATGAACAGTTAAGGGCCCTATAGATATTTTATCAGCCTCAACGCTTATACCTCGCAATGCGTCAATCCCACCAATATCGACATAGACGTCAGGCATCATTACACCAGAGTTAATGTAGGGCATGATCTCTTGCCCCCCAGCAATAATCATCGCACCGCTGCTTAAGCTGCCGAGTAATTGCGAAGCTTGCTCTAAATTACGAGGTCGTGCATACATTGGGTGAAGGCTCATTTATTTAACCCCCTCAAGCTTATTTGCATTATGAATTGCCGACCAAACACGCGAAGGTGTTAGCGGCATTTCATTGATCAAGACCCCCAGCGGTTCTAAAGCATTGTTGACCGCATTCACCAGGGCAGCAGCGGAGCCACCGACGCCTGCTTCACCTGCACCTTTTAACCCCATATAGTTGTCAGGGTTAGGGGAGTCATGATGGGCCACCCCTACTGCGGGCATATCGGCCATCCGCAGCATCACATAATCTTTGAATGACTTGGTTAACTGGATCCCGTTAGCGTCATACTGGATGTCCTCGGTAAGTGCCCCACCCAAGCCCATTGCAAAAGCGCCACAAACCTGCCCCTCAACAAGAATTGGATTGATGACCTTTCCACAATCATGGGCAGCTGCAAGGCTTAATAAATCAATTTTTCCGGTTTCTATGTCTACCTCGCAAACAACTACATAGACTGCATTCGAATAGCTGGGGTAGGGGTTTATGCGACCATTTTTATCTGGGAGATGGCTAATGCCCGGAGGTTTAAATGTCCTTGTTGCTTCCAGCGGCGGATCAATACAAAGAGCGACATCATAGGCTCGAGTGTAAGATGCATAGCAGACCTCGGCGAATGTAAAGGTCGCATCTGTCTTATCTGGGGATGAAAAAATACCCTCCGACAAGTTAAGGGATTCGATTTCTACCTCAAGAAGTGCAGCCGCAACAGCATTTATCTTGTTGCGCACATCCTGTGCCGCGAGCGCCGAAGAACCTCCTCCGACAATAGTACTTCGCCCTGAATAGTTACCAAAGCCGTAGGGCGACGAGTTTGTATCGCCCTGCAGGACCTCTATTTGCTCTATATCTACGCCAAGTTCGTCCGCAACAATCTGGGCGATTGCCGTGCCATTGTGAGTGCCTGGACTAGTTATACCTGTCAGTACTCGCACTGTGCCATCCGGACCAACTCGCACAGAACTAGAGTCGTATCCAGCTACCATTGTTCCGGGAATAGTCCCGCCTTCAGGTGTTAGCTCAAACGCCATGCCTATTCCTAAATGACGTCCCTCTACAAGCGCTGCCTGTTGCTTGGTTTTCCAATCCTCATAACCAATGGTTTCGAGAGCTTTAAGAAGTACACCCTCGTAATCACCTGAATCATAAACAAGTCCGGTCGGACTGTTATAGGGGAAAGCATCCTTGGTAATAAAGTTTTTCAATCTTAAATCAATAGGTGAAACACCTAATTGGCGAGCAGCATTATCCATTGCCAACTCCAGAGCAATGGCAGTAGATTCTTTACCGTAGCCTCTAGCGGCATTCCATGACGGTTTATTGGTCGTCACAGCATTCATATGCACATCAATGTTCTCAACTTTGTAAGGCCCCGGCATTGTCAAACCGGTCAGAAAAGCCATACCCCATCCCGGGCAGGCCGAGGGAGCGCCTATATTGGCTAAAAAATGATCGCGCAATCCGGTTATAACGCCATTGGAATCAAAGGCCATTTCCACCCTGTGCTGCTGCTCACGTGCACCAATGAGAAGGCATTCCTCCCTGCTCTCCACCCATTTAACTGGGCGCCGAGTCAGTTTTGCCATCAGACAAATTAAAGGTTCTTCTGGGTGGCCATGCATCTTCAATCCAAACGCTCCGCCAATGGTAGAGGCGATGATTCGGATTTTGTTTTCATTCATCCGTAAAGTCTCAGCCAACACTAGTCTGAGCGGGTGGGGATTCTGGCAGGTGCCATACAGAGTAATACTCTCAGTGTCATGCTCCCATATGGCGTTGTAACAACGAGTCTCCATAGGCTGGCTTGAGAAGCGGTGGATTTTCACATCAGTGGTTATGACCTGGTCAGCCTGGTCAAATGCCGACTGGGTATCACCATTCATAAAAGGAACGTATATCAATACATTATCGTCCCATTCAGGCACCACTGAGCGGGCGCCCGGCTCAATCGCTTTCTCGGCATCGACAACTGGTTCTTTTCGCGTGTAATCAACCTGAATACGCGACGCAGCATATCTTGCCGTGCGTTCATCATCTGCAATCACAATGGCTACCGGCTGACCAAAACACCAAACTTCTTCAACTGCCATAATAGGCAAACGAGTAGATTTACCGCCAAATATTGCAGGATTCAAATGATCCAGAATGCCATTGGTATGCTCAAAAACATCCCGACCACAGAGGGTTAAGTGAACCCCTGAAATTTTGTTTGCGCCAGATAGGTCAACACTGTTAATTGTCGCTGCGGCATGGGGGCTGCGCAGGATAAAGGCATAAAGCTGCCCTGAAAAAGAGTAGTCATTAGTGTATTTAGCCTTGCCAACCAGTGGAGCTCGAAGCTCTTTAGAGCGAGCAGACCTGCCAACATATGGCTCCGATACCTTATTGCCTTTATACATACTTTTCGCTCCTCACCATGAAACCCTAGATGTGACAACCTATCTCAATCACTAGCGCTCGGCTGACACCCGGCAGCTATAGGGCACCCGCATACTCAGCAACAATAACGATCTCAGCTGGGGCATCATTTTCGAGACAATGATCGCCCACATACATCCGTCAATAATATCTCCGGACAGTTTAAGGGAGCTCCCAAAAGAATGTCAATTTATTCTACATATCTGATATTATAGTTCATATACTTGAACTATTACGCGCTTCTGATTGATGCGGTCGCACTAATATCCGCTCTATCAACGGACTTGAAATAGCATTTATCCTTTGATAACTTGAAGTCATAGCGCTTTTTTAAGCACAAGTAAGAATTAAAAGCCTGAATTTAAAAATATAGATAAACAAATTAATTCAAAGGATTTTCAGATGATGAGTAGCCTAATCAGACATAAATTTTCTGTATTCATCCTAGCTCTCATGTTCAGCCTTGGTTATGCCTCTGCTGAGGAACAAGGGGGCTGGGACAGCATGACCTTTATTGACGTTAATGCTATGGACTGGGAACCTATGTGGACAGGACTCAAAGGAACAAGTAGAGGGAAAAAGCTTTATTCCAATCAACAGGGTGGTTTTATGCTTTATCTGGAGCATGACCACGGCTGGGACTCGCTAAACAAGTCGCGCCATTTCCACGACTTCCATGAATGGGGTTATGTTTTAGATGGAAACTTTTTGATCTATGAATTTGTTAATAGTGAACAGAAAAGTGGGTCTCTGTACGACATGAAAGCAGGCACATGGATGAGTCGGCCTCCCTATAGTATTCACGGGCATCGCGCAGATGCGATGAAACATCAGCGCATTACGCCAGGCGCTATTCAGCTGGCGTTTTCTGAGGGTGGTAAAAGTTATAGCTTGGATCCGCTCAATAGCTGGTACAGCTCAGATTGGAAAAATGTACCACAGTTTACTCATGCGCATTTTCAAGATACCGCGATGCCCCAAGTAATGGAGTGGGAAGACGCCGTCGACCTGCCTGGCGCAAGTATGAAATGGCTCAGTGACCACGCTGAAGATGGCTTTAGGGCAAAGCTTTATTACGTACCTCCAGGCTGGAAATACTCTGGTGATCAGAAAACCCATTATTATAAAAAAGCCCAACAATTCTATTATGTGGTATTTGGTGATCTCACAGTACTGAGTCAAGCATCCCCAGATAGTGCGCCCAAAACCACCACTGTTAAAAAAGACTTCTTCATAAATCGACCCCCAAAAAGTCTTTGGACCTGGGGTGAAGGAAAGCTTTCTAATAGAGGTGCCATGTGGCTAGAGGTGACCTATGCGAAGGGGGCTCGCGTGGGAAACGGCCCCATTGAGAAAAAAATAACCCTCCCTTCAAAATAGGAATTGTTAAATGATAATTGAAAAGCTTAAACACTGGTGGCGATTTGATGCTGAAGCAGAGCAAGCAAGCGCTGATAACCCCATCACCCCGTTAACGGACGAGCAGCGCCGAGACACACTTCCGCTTCTGACTATGGCCTTTGGATGGGGATTCTTGATTACTGGACTAATGGTAGGAGGGGCGCTTGGTGCCGGCGTTTCATTTTGGCCCGATTTAATCTATGTCTCCTTCCTCGGCAATATAACAAACTTTGTCATTGGGTCACTCGTTGGATATATAGGCTATAAAACCGCCTGTAACAGTGGACTCTTATACAAATTGGTGTACGGAAAGATAGGCGCGTATTTCCCCGTACTATTGCTTGCGTTGGTTCTTATCTGCTGGCAAGGCATTGTTGTGGGCGCGTTTGGTTTTGCCTGGGCACAGGATTTTAATAGCTTTAACTTCTATGCCGTCGCTATAGGTGCAGGAATACTCTTTACCTGGACTACCTACTACGGTGTTCGGGGACTGGAATTAGTCAGTGCTCCTTCGGTTGTTATTCTGGTTATAGTAGGCGTATATGCAGCCTATACACAAATATCACAGGCAGGAGGCATGCAAGAATTTCTCGAGCTGTCCAAAGTCACTTCGGCCAACAACCCTCTCAGTAACATGGACGCTATCAATATTGTTATCGGGTCCTGGATTGTCGGCGCTATTGTGATGCCTGAATACACTCGCTTCGCCAAAAAAGCATGGGTAGCCATAGCCATCCCTTTTATCGTAATGATTATTGCTCAATGGTTCCTACAAATTATTGGCTCTGCTGGTGGAATCGTTTCAGGTCAATTTGATTTCACCACATACATGCGCCTCCAGGGGGTATTTGTTGCAGGCCTGGGCCTAATAGGCATGAGCTTGGCACTGTGGACAACTGGCGATGCCAATCTGTATCTTCCTGTTATACAGACATCCAGCATTTTACGTAGGCCCCAGAGGGTAATGACAGTTATTTGCGGTGTTCTAGGCACGATTGTTGGCTTGGTCATCTACCAGCACTTTATACAGTTTGTTGATAAATTGGCTATTCTCCTCCCGCCGCTGATCGGTCCGGTGATTGCACATTTTTACATCGTAAAGAGGGGTAATTTTGATATTGACAAACTTAATGCTCAGCCCAGATGGAATATCGCAGCTCTGCTCGCATACATAGTTGGAGCTAGCAGTAAATGGTGGCTAGTGCAGGATCTACTAGTATCTTCACTTGCCGGCTTACTGATTTCTATTGTTGCTTATCTGATAATGTACTATCTCATTACAGCAATGGGTGCCAATCGAAAGGAAGCTACTGCTTCCAAATAGATAAATTAGTCACCAACATCGAGAACTACTAAAAATGCCTAGACAGGGATCTAATGTTGTCTAGGCATTTTTTATACGGACAAATCAACTCTAAGAGCCGATTCCTCCCTGTATGGCTTTAGGCCTCGCCAGAGGATAGCTGCAGCTAAAACACTCGAACCAACAGCCATGACGGAAACCGAGTTCACCACCATTAGTTCGTCCTTGAAAACATAGTCTGTCATCACAGCAGTCAACGAAGGTGACAAACCGATACCAATAACGTTTAACAAGAAAAAATAGCAGCCAGAAACAACACCTCTTAAGCGATTTGGTGTCACCTGCTGCAAAGCTGCCGCCGAGGCACCAAAACCTAAACATGCAAACATTACTAAGGGGCAGAACACTAAAAGCAACGTAACCAGGGAACCCATAAATGGTAGTAACAGGGCGAAAGGAATGCCGCACAGGGCCGCGATAATGCCCACTCTCATACCATTATCCAGGTGCCCTACTTTTAACAGTCTATCGGACAAGAAACCGCCTGCGATTAAACCAACCGTACCAAAAGATAGCACTATCAATCCGATAGTTGTCCCTGCTTCGCCGACAGGTACCGCAAAACTTCGCGCCAAAATATGTGGGCCCCAAACGAACAATACGTTAGAGGCGACGCCCAATAGTGCAAAACCAAAAAAGTGGGAGAGATATATGCTTGCTCGCTGCCTGATATAGTCAAATGCTTCTTTTAGCGAAACCACTTCATTACTGCTGTTCGACTGATCTGTACTAGGCTGTCTGCGCACAGGCTCCCGAACCGTATACATCAGCGCTGCAACTAATAGTCCGGGTAGGCCAACAATGAAAAAAGGCGCCTGCCAGGATCTTATTGTCCCTATAAAAGGAACGGTCATATTCGGCGAACTCACCACGCTCTGCACGACAATCCCGCCGACAATCAATGCCAAACCAACGCCGACAAATGCCCCAGCGGTATACACACTAAGTGCCCTGCCGAGTTTCTTCGGTGGAAATAAGTCTGCAATCATGGAATAAGCGGCGGGCGACAGTGCTGCCTCGCCAACCCCAACACCAACACGAGCGACGAAAAGTGATCCAAACCCTCGCGCCAAACCACATAGCGCAGTCATACAGCTCCACAGGGTGATACCAGCCACGATCAAATTCCTACGATTCACGCGATCGGCTAGTCTGCCAATAGGGATACCTAAAAAGGTATAGAAAATCACGAAGGCAAAGCCCACTAGAAGACTAACGCCAGTATCACTCAAATTGAAATCTTGTTTTATAGGCTCAATTAAAAGTGTCAATATAAAACGATCAACAAAGGAAAACGTATAGGCTAAAAATAGTAGTCCCACTGTATACCAAGCCGCTGGCGCAGGTGGCCAGGAAGAAATTTTTGTCTCGGTACCTGAGGCTTCAGTTAGAGGATTCATCAGCATGCCTTTTGAAAAAGAGGAAATAACAAGTTTTAATTGATCGCATGATAAATTAAACTGTACACTTATCAAGTGGCTTTAGCAAATTGACTAGGGGCACTAACAGTTTCAAACGACTCATAAACTTTAGTCAGAAAATATAATATGTTATTGGGGAAAAACAGATCTCTTGCGACTGAAAACTTGACAGCGAGCCAGGTTGAGGCTCTATTATTGCTGATTAAAAAAGGAATCATAGAGAACCTGTCCGCTTGCAAAATACCTTGTACTTTTCAACTTACTTTTGTGGGAGAAAGATTCACTAAATCGCTCTTCCAAGCCTGGAGCTTCCGTGGAAACAACCACTAAAACAGCGAAAGAGATCTACTTTGATATAAAGAGGAGCCCTGGTCGAGCACGATTCGGTTTCGGCAATAAGGCAGTATTAGTCAATATTGACCCTCAAAAAGCCTACACTGCTACAGACGAATTTAGTACTGCCTATGAAACTGATCCTCAACAGCTGCACTATATAAATAAGCTGTCAGAGCAATTCCGAACACTCGGTTGGCCGGTCGTTTGGACCCATGTAGCCTATATGGAATCCGCCGAGGATGCTGGGGTATGGGGGACACGTACAGACAACGAGAACTCCCTGCAAAATATTAAATTCAATTCTCGTCGAACCGAATTTGATGATCGACTCGAGATAGATCCGGTTAAAGATGTTGTTTATTTAAAAAAAATGCCATCGGCTTTTTTTGAGACTCAACTGCAATCACTACTTGTTTGGCATCAGGTGGATACAGTCATTCTTACTGGCGGTTCTACATCAGGCTGTATTCGCGCAACGGCCGTAGATAGTTTATCGCGAGGCTACAGAACTATAGTCCCAGTAGAGGCGGTGGCGGATAAACATGAGAGCTACCACTATGCCAACTTAACTGACCTACTATTGAAATATGCCGATGTTCTGGAAATTACGGATGTTTTTTCTTGGTTAGATGAAAGACTTAAAACAGGCAAGTAGTAATATAGATAAGAGCCTATCAAGATATAGGAAAGGTAAAATATGAAACAGGATCTCGATCTTTATCATTACTGGCCATATGAAAACCGGCCAAAGATTCGCTGGCCCGGTGGTGCAAAAATAGCATTTTGGGTGGCTCCTAACATTGAGTATTACGAACTCGACCCACCTTCTAACGCGCTGCGTAAACCATGGCCTCGACCTACGCCTGCTGTGCCAGGCTACTCTACACGGGACTATGGTAATCGGGTTGGCCATGTTCGGCAGATGCAATTACTAAGCAAATATGGCATTAGAGGGTCAGTATCTTTGTCAACAGCGCTCTGCGAGCATCACCCAGAAATTATTCGGCATTGTCGTGAGCTCGATTGGGAGTTTTTTAGCCATGGTATTTATAACACCCGATATACCTATGGCATGACTGAAGACCAAGAACGCGAAATGATCAGAGATTCAATTGAAACTATTTTTAAGCATACTAACCAGAAATGTGCGGGTTACCTCGCGCCAGCTCTATCTCACTCAGAATTCACTTTAGACCTGTTCGCTGAAGTAGGGAGCGATTTATTTGGCAATGATGCTGGAATTTACACCTGCGATCTCTTTCATGATGACCAGCCTACCCCTATTAACCTGAGGAGTAATAAGCGCTTTGTCTCCATTCCCTACTCTCTTGAAATGAATGACACCATCGCCTATGTATCTAATAAAATAGAACCCCGCAGATATGGGCAGATACTAAAAGATAATTTTGATCAACTGTACAAAGAAGGTTCTAACTCTGGCACAGTAATGTGTATACCTACTCACAACTACCAAATAAGCTGTCCCCACAGAATGAAATCCTATGAGGAAGCATTAGAGTATATTACTGGGCACAGTGATGTTTGGGTAACAACAGGACGAGAAATCGCAGAGTATTACTTAGAGCACTATTACGATAATGCTATTTTAGATATAGCTGAAAAAATGGTGCCCCAATCATGAGTGCTGATAAAAATTTCCTAAAGTATCCGCACCGTTCTTACGGCATGGACCATTCTTTATACAAGTGGTCAATGCTGGATGATCGCCCTGGGATTCAATGGCCAAACGGCAAAAAACTCGCTCTTTGGATAAATATCAACCTGCAGTTCTTCCCTTTAAATCAACAAGACAAACCCTTTCCAGTGCCTGCAGGGATGACCATGCCCTACCCGGACCTGCGTCACTACACTCTAAGGGACTATGGTAATCGTGTTGGTATTTATCGGTTCTTCAACGCATTGGATAAATATGGCATTACATCAAGCATCGCCATGAATACCCTGGTGGCCCAGCGGTACCCCTATTTACTCAGAAAAGTCATAGAGCGCGGACATGAAATAATCTGCCATGGCTACCATATGGATGCTTTGCACTATGGCGGTCAATCTTTAGAAGAGGAAACGGATCTGGTAAATATGGCGCTGGACGAATTAAGAAAGCTCAGTGGTCAGCCGATAAAAGGCTGGATCAGTCCCGCAAAAAATGAGAGTCATAGTACACCGCAGTTACTTGCTGAAAATGGCATCGAATATTTCTGTGACTGGGTAAATGACGATATGCCCTATGAGTTTTTTACCAATGCAGGTACTTTAATAGCTATGCCCCTTTCTACTGAGCTAGAAGACAAGTTCATTCTTATGGATAACCTTCACTCAGAATTGTCATACAAAGAGCAGATTATAGATGCCTGTAACTATCTTTTAGATGAAGCATCCAACAAGGGCGGAAGAATTTTGGCATTAAATCTTCACCCATGGTTGCTGGGACAACCTCATCGGATACAAATTCTAGATCAATTACTCGAGTACCTGAGCTCCCAGACAGACATCTGGTCGGCAAGCCCCTCGGACATTATTAGCGTCTTTAACTCTCAATCATGATGCCAATTAGCATGATTACACTGATGAGCGCCAGTTGGCATGCCCACCCTAATTAAGCAGCCATTAGGGTTACTTTTTTTGATTATTTTAGTCTCTACTATTGCAGAAAAGACTACATCCTCAACGCTTCGCGTCGCTAGTTTTATAAGCCCTCTTAGCCCACAAAATGCGCAGGTAATTGCGCCTTGGATTCAAAAAATAAGACAACTCAGTAACAATGAGTTAAATATAGACTTCTATCCGGGAGGCAGCCTTGGAAGGCATGGTAACTATCAGCTTAAGTTACTACTTGATGGCGTCCACCATATTTCTCTTATTGTTCCTGGCTACACGCCTGGGCGTTTCCCTGATAATGATGTCTTTGAATTACCCCTGCTTATGGACTCCTCACTTGAGGCTTCACTTACCTATTATCGAATGATTAAAGAAGGTTACTTACGAGGATATAACGACAGCAAACTTATCAGTGTCTTTATGAGTCAGCCATACTTTATACATCTTAATACGCCCTATCAGAATCTCGATGATCTCAAAGGGAAAAAGATACGAGTAGCAGGATACCTGCAGGCTGAAATTATTCGCCGTTTGGGCGGTACTCCTATAGGCGGAATTGCAGCTACACAAATTCGAGAGAGTATCAGTCGCGGGCTTATAGACGGAACCTTATTAGGCTGGGATTCCATGCACATCTTTGGCGTCAAACATGTTACTCGTTACCACATTGAAATTCCCGTTACTTACACTCCTATACTCTTGTTAATGAACCTAGCAAGCTACAGTAACCTGGACCTGAAGCACCAAGCCCTGATAGACCAATCCAGTGGTGAAGAGATGGTCCGGCACTTTAGCACGGCTACCACAGCGCTAGCCTTAAAGACCTACAAAGAAGCCAAAGATAAGGCTGATCAGATATTTATCACACCTAACAAGCAAGAATTAGCTAGATGGCATAATGCCCTATCGATTATTGAGCAAAGTTGGGTGACACAAAACCCCAGAGGAGAATGGCGAGTTGAGGGGCTCGACAGGATACTTGATGGCGTTCGTCAGGAGCTACAAGAGGGTAATTAATCATGATAAATAACATTGAAAAATCAATCCGAAGGATCACTGAAATAATAGCGTTGATCGGACTTTTTTTGCTTTTAATTCAGGCAGTTGCGATTGTTATAGATGTATTGCTACGGCTATTTTTGAACAGCCCTGTATTTGGAATGGAAGACATAAATCAACTTCTGATAAGCGTTATACTTGCATCTTTTTTTCCTATTCTTTTAATCAACAGTAAAAATATCACCATTGATTTTCTGGGCCAGATTCTAGGGGAAAAAATAAAAGTTTGGCTGGATGCATTAGGTCAGCTAGTTACTCTACTTCTGTTTGTTCTTGTAGTTTGGCAACTGACCATTTTTTCAATTGAGGTAAGCAATCAACATACTTTAATTTTACAGGTTCCAATAGCCCCTTTTTGGTGGCTTACCTCCGGGTTGATAGCGCTCTGCCTGCCAGCTCAATTATTGGTTACCCTGTCGACAATACATCAGGCCATTAATCCTGATGCCTCAGGGTCGATCACAGTAGGAAATGATTGATGGAAACTATTTCAATCGCCCTGTTTGGCATTCTAATAATGTTTGCACTAATCGCACTGCATGTACCAGTAGGGGTTTCTCTCGCGATAACTGGAACGGGAATTTTTGCCTGGATTGCAGGTTTTAACGAAGCTGTATCTCTGATCGGCACGGAATTCTCCGCGATTTTTTCCAATATGAATTATTCTATTATTCCGTTTTTCATTTTTCTTGGCAGTCTTGCAAGTACAGCAGGACTGTCAACGGATTTATTCAGGCTTGCCAATAGTTTCCTGGGGCACCGAAGAGGAGGTCTCGCCCTTGCAACCGTAGGTGGTTGCGCAGCATTTGGCTCAGTATGCGGTTCATCCTTGGCAACAGTAGCTACCATGGCACGAGTGGCGCTACCTGAGATGCTAAAACGAGGCTATAGCCCTTCGTTAGCGACGGGAAGTATTGCCGCCGGCGGTGCCCTTGGCTCGCTTATTCCACCTTCCTTAATTATTGTTCTGTATGCGTTGCTTACTGACTTAGACACTCGAAGTCTAATGTTAGCCGCGATAATCCCTGCGGTATTGGCCATTACCATGAATGCCCTAACTATCATTATTATCGTGCATCTAAACCCAGACATTGCACCGAAGGGAGAAAGGAGTAGTTGGACCAGCAGAGGACAATCCCTAATTAAAAGCTGGCAAGTTCTGCTGCTAGGCGGCGTCGTTGCCGGTGGAATCTATGGTGGTATATTTAATATCACTGAGGCGGCCGCAGTTGGAGTCGTTATTGCGTTCGTTATCTGTGGCATACGAGGCCAACTCACCATAAATAATCTTCGTGAAGTACTTCAAGAGACTGCCAGTAATACTGCAATGATCTATATGATGCTGATTGGCGCATCGATCCTTTCATACTTTTTATCCATATCACATATGCCCGAATATACCGTAGCATGGATACAGGCCAAGGACTTATCGCCCTTCGCTGTTGTTCTCGCGCTATATCTGATGTATTTGATACTGGGCAGCATCTTTGAAACTGTTGCGGCAATGGTTATCACGCTTCCTTTTGTTTTGCCCATCATCACTGGTTTAGGTTATGACCCAATATGGTGGGGAATCATGATGCTGAGTGTGATAGGTACAGGAATGAATACTCCACCCATAGGAATGAATGTATTTTTACTATTTGGGATGACAGATGAGATACCACTTAAAACAATATTTTTGGGAACTCTACCATTTTTTATCAGCGATATAATTAAGCTTTTAATACTCACTGCTATCCCTGAAATCACACTTTGGTTACCTGGCCTACTCGCTTAAAGCGATGCCTAAAAACACTCTGTAGCAAAATAGAGAAGGTTTTAATCGTCAAGATCAGCGACGGCTGCAAGACCTGCCAAGCGACCATATGTGGTGGCTGTCAATAGTCCATTACCAGCCAGATAGCCTGATGCATCGGGCCCCGAAATGCCTCTAGCTGCTCCACCCCCAGCATAGAGATTTGGCAGAACAGTACCGTCCTCTCGCAAAACGCGAGCATTTTTGTCTACTTTTAAGCCTCCTTGGGTGTGAAAAATAGCGCCGGTTACTTTCACCGCATAATAGGGGGGGCTCAATGGCTTTTTGTCTTTAAAACTTCTGCCAAATTGATCGGTTTTATCACTGTCCACTAAGGAAGTTATCTCTGACAGGGTTCGAATAACTTCATCAATGGGTAAACTGGCCTGCTGACAAATTTCATCGAGACTGTCCCCGCGGCGTATTGCGCCTGCCGCGACTGCCTCTTTGTAATCATCGAATTCCAACATCAGATTGTGGCGCTGCTCATCGTAAAACGTCCATGCTACTGAGCCCACTTGCTGGAGCACATCAACTGCCTGCTCAGAGTAGCCTCTAGCTTCATTTGAGAACCTTTGGCCGTTCTCGTTAATTTGCACTCCACCCTCGACAATACAGGGCCACAAAATAGGAATACCGAATCCTTTGGCAAGGCCGGCATGCCCTTGGTAAGCAGTCATATCTGCAAGAGCGGCCCCAAGGGCCTTACCCCAAAGTATCCCATCACCTTTGTTTCCTGGATGGCCAAAAAACTCTCCATCTTTTATTTCTGGAATATATTGATTCAACATTTTTTGGTTACCAGCAAAACCGCAGCAGGCAAGTATCAATGCTCGGCAGCCTAGGTCTTCAGAACTACCATCTGGTCGCTCAAACCTTACCCCATAAATACGGCCATCAGCGTCGGCAAATAAATTGGTTACTCTGGCATTTGTTAAAACCGACACTCCCTGTCTTTCAATGGCATTACTCAAGCTACCCATTAATTCAGCGCCTGATCGATTTGGCGTGCCATGCATGCGCATCACCGAATGACCCGGATACACAAAGCTATCAACTAGGGACAGGGGCACTTCACAATCATTAGTCAACCAGTCAATAGTGCTAGCTGACGCCTTAGCAAGCGCTAAAACCAGCTCTTGGTCAGTTCTGAATTTAGATTTGGCGCAAATATCCCACGCAAAGGTTTCCGGTGAATCAACGATATTCGCGGCTTTCTGGGCAGAGGTTCCGGCCCCGGGAATTAGACCTGTGGACATAGCGCTAGTCCCCAATGCACTCGGATCACGCTCAAGGATCAAAACCTCCCCACCCGCAGCCTGCGCCGCCAAGCCCGCGGAGAGCCCGCATGCGCCGGCGCCAACGATGACAACATCCAACTCAAAACTAAAATCGGCTTCAGAGCTATTGAGAATACTCATAATCAAAATTCACGTCATGTGTGTTAAACAATCTAGTAATTTGTGAGCACTAAATTGCGCATATCTATAGGCCCATCGCCAGCGCCATACCTTCCTGCCAATTAAATCGCCGCCTTTTCAGCTGGCGACCAAGAAGCTAGCTGAGTTATCAGCGAAGCCCCTACATGTTTATTATCCCTGCAGCTTAGCCAGATTCGGGAAATACACCTGCCTTTGTCAACATGCTCGGCACAGTGCTCTGCAAGGGGCCCTCTAACCACTTTGCAGTCTCAATGACTTTATCGATATTAATATTGGTTCTCATGCCCATTCTGTTAATCATATAGAGTAAATCTTCTGTGGCGACATTGCCGGTGGCAGCAGGAGCAAAAGGACAACCCCCCACCCCACCGCAGCTGGCATCGAAACTTCTAACACCTTCTTGAATCGCAACATAAGTATTGGCGACCGCAGTATTTCTCGTATTATGAAAGTGGCAACGCAAGTTTATATCAAGGTTTAATCGATTAATCCCTGATAGCAAACTGCTCACTTCAGAAGGACTGGCAACACCGATGGTGTCTGCTAATGCGATCTCGTTATAGCCACTATCTGCCAGGCGCTTGACTAGATTGATTACCTGATCCTGAGGGATTTCGCCCTCAAATGGGCATCCAAATGCGGCACTAACTGTGACGCCTGCAACTAGATTCGTACTTTCAGCCTGTGTGAATATCTCAGCGACATTTTGCATTGTCTGATCAATACTAGCGCCTTGATTGCGCATATTAAATGTCTCGGAAGCCACGACTACAGAGTTAATCTCTTGAATTCCGGAGGTTACTGCCCTCTCATAGCCGCGCATATTTAAAACAAGACCTATGAAGGTCAGTCCTTCTTGTTTAGGCAAACCCTGAATAACCTGCTCTGCATCAGCCATTTGAGGAACACGCTTGGGATTAACAAAACTAACGGCCTCCATTCGTCTGATACCTGAATCGACTAATCTCTGGATAAGCTCTAGCTTGATATTATAATCTAGAACCACTGGCTGACTCTGAAGCCCGTCTCTAGGGCTAACATCAACTATTTCCACAAAATCAGACATAAAGCTTCTCGATTATTAGATGACTTTAAGGATCCAGACCGCATATTTTTGGGCTGGCTATATCGATTGACGATGAATTTACGGCAAAATAAAGCCGGAGCAACTTCAGCTGCCCCGGCTTGGCTTACTTTAAACTTGGTTATGTTTAGAAACTAACCGAAGCTCTAACACCGAACACTCTCTTATCAGGCAGTGACATTGCCAGAATTCGGGGTCCTGCTGCTGTAGTAGCGCCATCACCGAATCCACCGGTGATTCCTGATAGGTCCCACATTGCCTGAAGACCCTTAGGCTGTTCGTCTTCGAAGCAGTTGGTACAGAAAAGCTCAACGCGATACGGGCCTGCATCCAGACCTGATCTTAGATTTACTCTAACACCAGTTCCGGTGTGAGCAAGCATCGCATTTGATGCATACATCTTACCGGTATAGATCACATCAGCTCGGGCAAAGTACTCACCTTGTGCAATACCCTTATTAAAGTCTAGAGAAATACTGCCACTGGTTTTGGGGTATCTGGAAAACTCGTTCCCTACCGCCAATGTGCCATCTCCCATAAGATCTGCTGCATCTGGGCTGAAGAAGGTACTACCAAGCTCACTATCATTCAGCGCATAGGTAAACCCTAAGGTCAGGTTTTCATTCAGTAACACCGTACCCTCTACCTCTAGTCCACTGAGTTCAGCAGAACCGCCTTGGCCTGTGATGTTACCGGTTGAGACTTGGACATCTGCATCGGTATACGACGCTACAGACGGAATATGAACGTTATTGAGGTCTGTGGTGTAGTAAGCGGCGGAAACAAAACCCCTACCGTTTAGGAAGCTACGCTTGATACCAATTTCCAAGTTCTCAGCTACCTCCTCTTCAACCTCAACATCGGCACCACCAGTCTGACTAGCAATCTCACCAAGCTGCGCATCAGTTAATCCAATTAATGCAGGATTGAACAGACCGGGAAGAACACCCTCGGCATAGCTCAGATAAATCGTGGTATCTTCGTCAGCTTTGTAGTCCACAATAAAACGAGGCATTGTGCTGGTAAATTCACCTTTCGCATTGCGCACTTCGTCTGTGCTGCCATAATCATAGCTACCCTCATAGACCTCGTCCTTTTGACGCCTTACTTCGGCGCTTAGAGTCAACTGATCATTTACGTCATAGCTCAAGGTGCCATAAATTGCACTAGTGTTCACCGTAGCCCATTGCGTGTTGGTAACATTGGATGTTTGCGTACCATACCTGCCACAAACATCTGCACCCACTGGGTAAGCACCCCAAATACTATCACATAGAGGAACACCTCCCTCTGGCGCTATACGATTCTGACTTGCATTCGAAGGAAAATAAACAATCATGCTTCCGATGATCTGAGACATATTATCCATCTCAACATCACTGTAACCGACCGTCCAACGAAGTCTTTGATCATCAGATGAAGAGAGACGAATCTCCCAAGAGGAATCCTCCATCGCTTGCATTCTTAAATCCTGCCCATCAGCTGGGTGGTTGGCGCCAAAATCACCAAAGATACCGCCACCCATTCCAACTAAGTCAAGATCTTCTGTAACTCGGCGGTCAAGATCATTATGTGAACCGTAGCTATTTTCGTGAGCTGCATAGATAACATTTAAATTCATGCCATTATCAAAGTCATAGTCAATGGCTAAACTCATTTCCTGAGCCTCTCTCTCTAAACCAAAATGGTCTGGAGCGATCAGGTCTGGTGTATTACGAATACCATTCCAAAGCGGAAACGTATCATCAAGGTGGCTAAGCATGAGTGCTTGAGCTCTTGGAGAACCAGTATCCATACCAATATCAGCGGCTGCAGGCATAGGCACTTTGCCACAAACATAATCCAAAGGAACGGCTGGTGCGCTAAATGGATACCCTTCTGCATCTGCATCATATGCCCAACGCTCAACGTTCGCACCTGGCTGACAATTGGTGTAGCCACTACGATAATCAAGTGCTGTTGCAGCATCTGCACCATCATTATCTTTCCAAGAGTGGTAGCGGAATTTGGCAGATAAGTTTTCGGTTGGATTAAAGACAAGAGTTAGGGAGTAGTCGTCGGTAGATCGAGCGCCAAGCTTTTCTCCTGACACAGCAGCATTTTGATACTGTCCGTCAGTCTCATAACTACTGACTGTTGCGCGGTATCCAATACGATCAGTGATGGGACCATCCAGAGTTATAGCATGTCTAGACAAGCCATACTGTCCGGATGTTACATCAATCTTTCCGCTGAACTCACTACCAGGGTCCTTAGTGATGATATTCAATGCGCCGGTATAGGTTGAACGACCAAAGTGGGCGCCCTGAGGGCCTTTCAGAACTTCAATTCGCTCTACATTCTCGATTGAACCAAACTCTGGACCAATGGTGGGAGCTCCGTCAATAAATACACTGGCCGCCTGACGGTGCATTAAGTCCGTGCGTGGATTCATACCTCTAAAGATCAGACGTCTGCTCTCACGACTATTTTTACCAACAGCGTTCTCTGAATAGAAGAACCCTGGAGTGAAAGACACAATATCCTGTAGTTCGTTTATTCCTTTGACCTCGATATCAACAGAGGTTAAGGCGGTAATGGTATAAGGCGCATCCTGGATAGACTCATCACGCTTACGTGCCGTTACTGTGATTTCCTCTAGCTGTAAACTCTCCTGATCTTGCGCGGTGGCAACCGAAATAAAGCCAGAACTTGCTACCGCCGTCATAGCCAAAAACAAGCTTGCCCTTTTAAATTGCAATTTATTATTCATGTTGTTTCTCCTCCTGACTGCAAGTTCTGTCTTCTTGGGGTCCAGAACAACAGTTTATATTTTTATTATAATCGGTCTAGCAGTAAACCGACTCGTCTCTCTCCTCACGTGCACTTAGCCCAAGCTAGGTACTATTTTATTTTTATAGTTTTTTAACTCTAATTGGGATGCTAACCGATGTCAAATAATTCTTATACGTATTTTTGAGATTCATATATATGTATAATGTATTTTAGCAGAAGCTCAACATATTAGGTGTGAAAGCACTCTCTATGATGATTTATCTGAATTTAAGTTCTCGTATATGTATTTTCATTACAATATATTGGATTTGTTGATATTTTTAGACAACGGATTAAAGTGTAGTGGTGACCAGAAACACCAAACAAAAGGCAGTTTTTACAAGTATCGCTTACTATTTTGGAAGCTAGAGCTCGGAAATAAGAGTTTCCGTAACGTTAAATAACATTCGCAAATAGGGGACAAGCCATATGAAATGTAAATTGCTGGGCGTCATGGGGATAGTTTTTGCTATCCTCTCTCTCGCAACTGCTGCCGAGCCAAACTTGTCGGCAGGTAAAGAGCTATTTCAAATGTGCGCGGCATGCCATGGGCAGGCCGGAGAAGGCAATCAGTCCTTAAATGCTCCAGCCAATGCTGGCCAAAGTAAATGGTATACCGAACAGCAACTCAATAACTTTCGAGCTGGCATTCGAGGATCTCATCCGCAGGATAGGTTCGGCAGCCAAATGATTCCCATGGCGGCTATGCTCAAAGACAGTCAAGCAGTGGAAGATCTAGCGAGCTTCATTGATACCCTACCTCTGACGAAACCTAAGGCAACAATAGAGGCCGATGCCAGTCTTGGAAAAGCAGCTTATGGCGTATGTGCTTCCTGTCATGGAGTTAATGGTGAAGGAATCATGGCCCTCAATGCTCCTCGCCTGTCACATCAGCATGATTGGTATATAGCAAGACAAATCAGGCACTTTAAGCAGGGTATTAGAGGCTCCCATGCTAAAGATTTTTATGGCGCCCAGATGCGCAATATGGCTTACATTCTCGCTAGCGATAAACAGATTGATGAAGTCGCGGCCTACATTAACACGCTGGATTAACAAATTATTGACAATCAGGAGTCCGAACATATGAATCCCATGATGGATAGACGTACCTTACTGAGGGGGCTGGGAGCTCTTTCACTAGCTGGCACAGCAGGTGGTTTACACGCAGATTCTAGCTCTAGCGATAACACATCTTCGATAAATTTATCTGATGACGTCGAGAGCCTTCGGGCCTATGTAAAACTTGCAGGGACAACTGAAGACGGGATGGTCCATTACTGGTACACAGGCACTATCTTTGGAAAAACCGCAAAGAAGGTTCTCCCAATGGTAGGCTGGACTGGACTATTAAAAATGGTCTGGCGCAACCTAGGCAATGGGTCATTTCATTTTCGTCTCTATGATCTTGCTTATTTTACTGATCCGGGCAGTAACAAGCGTATTGACAGCTTTGTTAATCCTTTTACAGGTAAAACCAATTATCCTATCGACATTATTGGGGGTCCGTTCGATGTTGTACTCTCACCGAAACAATTGCCCTGGATTACTTCAGGCGATGATATTTGGGTTACCGAGCCAAATATTTTCAGTTATATCAATAAACTAAAACCAGACGAATGGCCCCTAGCCTCAAGTGGCGAAATGCTAAATATGATCTATCTTGATGGATTTCAGGGTAAATTATCTGATCTTAAGAATGATCGTATTAAGAGTGCCCCTGCGACACTCAACATTGCACATGTCAATCCCTGGTACCCATTCTTTATGATGGGACAACAGGATGGCGTTAATCTATGGCATGGCCATGGCAAAAAAGTGATGGATTTATCAGACATCACGCCAGAGGTGCTGGCATATGTCGAGCACGAAAGTCCTGGCTTTATTGAATCGGAATCACCTTGGTCGACGCGCACCGATAGTTATAAGGAATACAAAGAACAACGGGACCCGGTAAAACCTTAGCGTTTGGAACTTAGTCGCACATCGTAGGCGGCCTTGCCGCCTACATGATTGCCTAGCTCTAAACCTCTAGGCTAGCTTACCAAGCTCTTTGGTGCGCACTACCGTACGCCACATTAGACTTTGTTGATCTTCTGTCGCTTGGTGGCCGGTGAAATAATAGTGTAGATGGCCGATAAGAAGGGCCGTAATGAAGGTCACTAACCAGGCAAAAGCGATAACCAGGTGAGTTGAAAAATCAACACCGAATAATTCCGTACTATAACTAGCTGACACGCCTACAATCTCTCCCAGAATGAATGCTGGAATAACCGAAACTGGGGTCGCTCTCTTCACGAACATACCCAACACAAACAACGCACCCAGAGGCCCCAAAAAGCAATTAAACCCCTTCTGGGCCAAACTAATAATGTCACTGCCCTTAGAGAGCTCATACAGGGCAATCGTATACCCGACGACAAGCACCCCCATGCAGGCTGTCATGATGCGAGCTCGTTTTAACTCGATTTGACTCGCCTCTAGCGTTGGATCGAAACGACGCATAAAGTCGACAGTAAGAATAGTTGAGGCTGAATTTGCGCCTGAATCAATGGTAGACATTGCCGCGGCAAAGAGAGCAGCCACAACCAACCCGCGTAAGCCACTGGGCATATAAAGACTTATAAATTGGGGAAACACAGAATCCTGAGCGACATTTCGAACAGATCTTACCTCTGAGAAAATGTCGACGCTCGCTGGTAACTCGTAATGCTGTATGAAGTACATAAGTGATATCCCGACCCCTGCCAAAATCACACCTAATGCCAAACTGGCAACCGCACTAATCACATAACTTATTCTTGCAGCTTTCACATTTCTCACGGTGAAATAGCGCTGCATCGCCATTTGGTTAGCACCATGAGTGCATACCATCCACATAAACAGGCTCATACCAATAGCAAACACAGTTGATCGATTGCTTACATCCCAGTCAAACCATTCGACTTCCTCATGCTTGTAGCTCTGCGATACTTCTATCCAGTCGCCTACACCAGAGCCAGTCATCCAGGCAATTGTCCCCATGGTGAATAGAGCCCCGATTAACAAAACCGCAAACTGTATAACATCCGTCCAGATAACAGCCCGAATACCACCCAGAGTGGTATAAAAAATGGAAAAGGTCCCCACCCCTAGGATAGTGGCATAAACAGCCCCATCAGCATCATTAACAAAGGGGAGTATGGCTTCAATCCTGGTGATCTCAACCAGCGCCATAGAGGCAGTTAAGACAACAACAGAAATCCAACCAAAAATAAGCAACAGACAAAATATCGCCGCCAGGGCCCGCACTGAATAATTAAATCTCCGCTCGAGATATTCATAGGCACTGGTCAGGCGAAGACGCATAAAAAAGGGAATCCAAACAAAACAAACCACGATCAGAATAAGGGGAAGTGGCAAATTCCGTGTCAGGAATGACAACCCTGTTCTAAACATCTCTCCAGGCTGGCCCAGATACAAAATTGTCGACATGACCGAGGCAAAAAGGCTGATTCCAACCGCCCAAGCAGGGAGGTCTCGACCACCGACAAAAAAGTCCTCTGTGGACCTCTGTTTGCGCGCTATCCTGAATCCCATATACAGCATGACAAGTAAATAGGCGATAATTACAGTAACATCGAGAAAGGTTAGGCCACCCTGATTATTAGCAACAATAGACATGTTATTAGTTACACCTTCACTCTGTTATTTGAAATTAATTGCTTTTATATGATAAGTAACCTGGCCAGCTAGCTATGCTGTCAGCTTATTTTTGTCTATGAATCAATGATCAATAATCCCAGATCTAAATGAACGACTTAACCATCCGATCAGTACTGTTTTCAATCGCCCATAAATTGTTTAAATTCGTCATACGTCACGAGGTTTGCACTATGGGACCCCACTAAGGTGTCTACATCAAGCTCATATAATTTAATCGCGTCGTACAGCTCTATAGTGGATGTCGGCTGTTTAGCTGGAGATATTTTTCGCGCAGCGGCGGGATAACGAGCTAGAGCTCCTATGTATAAATCTCCGCTATATAGCACCTTTTCATTCTCTACCATTATCATAACCATGTCGGTTGTATGGCCATTTTCGACGGGATAGACAACCACCGGACGAGTCTCATCAGTAATTCTGTATGGCTGTTCAGCAGACACAGTCAGTATTTGGCCCTGTCTCGGATTACGGTCTAAAGCATCAGGTAAAATTTTGGAGACTGGGCGGCTAAGTATCTTGTTAAAATAGTCGTTGCCCTGCTCATGGATGACCAACATCGCACCGGCAGCTACATAGGGCCGTACACCTCCTCCATGGTCCATATGCCCATGAGTTGCGATAACATGGGTAATTGGCTTGCCAGGTATATTTTCACTAATCCAGTCGATGACTGCCTCACCCTTTAGATCAAAGAACCCAGGTTCAATAACTACAACACCATTAGACTGCTCAACCACAAGCACATAGATCACATCTGATGGTGTTGCATCCAGCAAAAATATACCTGGCTCAATCTCATTGGCTTCAATTTTAGGGCGACCAAGGGCCTTTTCTGGGGATCCTGCATGCGCCAATGATTGAACGATCTGACTGACTCTTGCTCCTCGGAATGCCAATTCCTCATCGTGCTCATAGTGCACGCCTTCAGGCGGTGAAAAAGTCGCACTATCGAACAATTTATTAATCTCTACGCTGTTTCTGGTGACTTCCAGAGCAGGAATGCCGGCAACCGACATACGGATATAACCGGGGAAAGATATGTCGCCATATTGCTTCCAATCAAAATAAGAAACTTCAACGGGAACATCGCCCAGAACAACATCATATTCGACAGTATTCAACTGAGCTATAAGCCCAGTAGTTCGCTCTACGATTAGACTGATAGGGTAAATATCATCCTTAATGACCAGTCGCTCATGTTGATCAATATTGATATCCGTCGACGTTTGCCAGCGCTCAAGCCAAGTGGAATCAACTTCGTAATCGAGAATAGACTCTGAAAAAAACTGGGTAGATTGCCATTTCTTCAGCCACGCCTCATTTGTGATAATCACTCTTTTGCCACTGGCCCTATCCCGTGAAAAAGACACTGGATACACCTCCTTATCAGTTAGGCGCGCGCCGAATAGCTTAGAGTCTACCGACTCTGTCAAAAGTAGTGATGGGTTCTCCAACATGTCCTTTAAAATAAAATGTGGATTTAATAATCTCTCAGTCTTCAGGCTCACTGCCAATCGATCAGATGTCATCGGTTTGTTGACGCCTGGGGGCTTCTCTTGATAAAAATCGTCCCAGCCCATCAGATAGGCCGCATCGTCCTTAATTAGCTCGGTTACGTTGCGCTCAATACGATAGTGATTGGCATGAACAAACTCTAACCGAAAGTCTTCGTTGACTAGGTCGTATGAAATTTTTGCTTCTGAGGTGATGCCACGAAACAGCCCAATGCCAGGCTCGGGACCCTGCCCCATTAAATAGCGGTCTCTACTATCTTTTATATAAAGGGTATCCAGGCTCTCAAGCGCAGGTCTACCTCCCATAGCTTCATATACTTTTTCAAGCAGATCTGATTGGTTACGATTATTGTCAGACGCTTCTGGTCGAGAAATATTCTGATCGCATGAGGCGAGTGTAAAGAGTAAAAAGATTGGAAGAAATAAACCTGGCCCAGTATTGGCACGCATATTTTTGGTCATCTTATGAAAATCTAAATGCTTTGAATGCACGTTTAGTTCCTCTCATAATTCTCATTTCAATTGATTACAAATCTAACAATCAATCATCATCAACTCAAACGCAACCACTGAGTAATCAAGCCCAGATAATACCGCTAATTCGGGGCCAAATAATCGCGTAAATAAAGCCTCGCATATCACAAACCATGTCAGCTCATTGAATTGGCGTAAGTAGAAAACAAGTAATATAATGTTTTCGCGCATAGTTTTAAGCGCCTTTTAACAAGGGTGGACTCTAAATCGGACCGTGATTCTTGTCAATAAATTCTTATATATAATTTGTAAATTCATATAGATGAATTATTATTTAAATTAAATTAGAAAGAAAATGCCCATGAGTAAAGATGTTGTTAAGTCCGTAGGTCGCGTATTTGGTGTTCTAGAACTGTTCAAAACTCACCAAAAACCACTGACGGCAACGGAAGTATGTAATTATCTTAATTACCCCAAATCAAGTGCCGATGCGCTTCTCAAAAGCTTGGTTAATCTTGGATATCTGACGCTCGACCTAAATACCACAAAATACTTTTCGTCTCTGCGAGTGACCAAGCTTGGCGATTGGCTTCCAGAGCTATTCGGTGCGAGTAGCGATGCCCTGCAGATCCTGGATCAGATCCACAAAGCGCTGGGCGAAACGGTAACCCTGTCAATGCCTAACGGTGTCCATATGCAACTGATCACCGTTATCACTGGCACCTTCCCAATATCACTAAGTTTTCAGCAGGGTGCCAAACTGCCTCTGTTTACAACAGGCATAGGTATCGCACAACTGGCGACAAGAACTGATGAAGAGATCGCAAAAGCAGTCAAACGTGCGAATCGCCGAGCCGTAAGTACTCAAAATATAGTGAATCTTGACGAGTTAATGGAAGACATAGAGGCTACTCGCAGCAAAGGTTATTTTGAGGCGTACAACCGCGTTATCCCCGACACAGGCGCGATAGCCATGGCTCTGCCTGGGGTTTCTTCAGAGAGCTCTCTGGTTGTGGGTGTCGGAGGCCTGTCCGATCGAATCAAAAAAAATGAAGACAAGATCCTGCGGGAAATGCGCCAAGCAATACAACGCTACAGGAGCGATTAATCTGTTTTGGCAGAATTTTGACCTGATTATGACTCCCCAGGACCACCTGTTTGATCGCCAATCGTTTGCCCCAGGATCGGTTGATGTTGAAAAACCACCGATAAACCGGTAGTATTGCAAGCGTATGCATAGTGCCTTGACCAATTTTTGGTAACTATCTTAACGATACATTTCTCGGTGCCCTTCATAATGACTGCCAAACGAAGAAGTAATTCTCAAGACGTAGCTGATCTAGCTAATGTATCCCAGGCTTCAGTCTCGCGCGCCTTCACTCCCGGAGCGAGTATTTCTGCAAAAACAAAGAATAAGATTTTAAATGCAGCTGCCAAGCTCGACTATCAGCCAAACATTATCGCTCGCAGCCTATCTAAAAATCAGTCCGGTCTGATCGGTGTACTATTTGCTAACTGGGATCACCCAAAAGCTGCCGAAATACTTAAGGGACTGTGTGAAGCAATTACAGAAAAGGGGTTTAAGCCGGTTGTTCAGTCAGCGAATACTTTAGAGTCAGTTGATCATGCCTTTTCAGACTTCCTTAGTTACCAGGTAGATGGCGTCATTGTTTTTTCGACCTCGCCCTCCGCCAACATGTCGGCTCTGTGTATTAAAAGTAATATCCCCCTTGTCTTATTAAATCATTCCGCTCCGGGCATCAATGCCTCTATTATCAGCATCGACTCCGCGAAGGTTGGACGTGATATTGGACAGGCTTTAATAAAGAGAGCCTATAAACGAATAGCTATCGTCAGCTCAGACGCGAACAGTCAAGTTGTTTCAGGGATCAGTGACTCTCTTGAGGAAACGGTCAACCAAACTACTGGACCGAAAATTTTATTAAAAAGAACCGGCATACTTGGCTACGAAGCAGGCCTGCAAACTGTCCTCGACCTGTGGCAAGAGGATGTAAAGCCAGACGTTATAGTATGTACCTCCGATTACACGGCGTTAGGTATTCTCTCAGGCTGCCGGCACAACCTTAACATTAAGGTACCAGAGGATCTCTCCATCATTGGGCTGGGAGATATCCCGGCTGCAGGGTGGCCAGATTACAATCTTTCCACCATAAAGATACCCCACTCCGACCTTGTAAGAACCTCAGTTAGTACCCTAATGTCTAAAATTGAGACCAAATCTGTTGGACCGGAGACAATCAAGATTGAAGCTAAATTAATACTTCGCGGAACGATTAAGAGCATTTAAGTACCTAGCTCAAGCCGCATTTTAGTGCACCACCATTCTTAAGGAGATCATAATGAAAACAGGATCCAATGGGCTGTCTTATCCTGTTGAAAACCGTCCCAATCCAGGCGAGCTAGTTGAAGTGGGACCAGGTATATTCTGGCTTCGCATGCCCCTGCCTATTAGTTTAAATCACATCAATTTATGGTTATTAGAAGAACAAGACGGATGGACCATAGTGGACACTGGAATGGCCACAGAAGAAACAAAGGCACTCTGGGAAGAGATTTTTAGTACTTACCTTAACTCAAAACCCGTTACACGAGTCATAGTGACACATATGCACTTCGATCATCTGGGGCTTGCAGGATGGCTAGTCGAAAAATGGGGTGCAACTCTGTGCATGTCTCGCGCTGAATATCTATCCAGCAGAGTCATCTTGGAGGAAATCAAAGCTGACCCGCCCGAGTCCACTGTAGCGTTCTTTAAAGCCGCTGGGGTTGACGAAAAAATCCTGGATGACTTCAAGCTGCGGTTTAATGATAGGGCTAACTTTGCATCACCTCTGCCCAGCCATTACCGACGGTTGCACGATAATGAGGTTCTTCAAATAGGATCCCTACAGTGGGCCGTTGTCATGGGAGAAGGACATTCCCCCGAGCATGCCTGCCTTCTGTGTAAGTCACTCAACATATTGATCGCGGGCGACCAAATTCTACCCAGAATTACGCCCAATATTAGCGTGCGTCCCGATGAGCCAGGAGCCAACCCACTCCAAAGCTGGCTCGATACCTGTGAGTATCTGAACAGACACCTCGATAAAGATGTTCTTATCTTACCTTCCCACGGAGACCCGTTTTATGGGGCCCATATCAGGCTTCAGGATATGCTTGAAGAGCATAAAAAAGGACTTCAGGACCTTTTAGAGTTCTGTTCACAACCTCGATCAGTAACAGAGGTGTTCCCGGTATTATTCAGAAGTGAGATCAATATTGGCAATATGGTTATAGCGGTTGGGGAAGCTATTGCCCACCTGAACTATCTGTTAGACACAGGAGAACTAGCGGTCAATATTGACGGAGATGGAATCGCCAGATACATGCAAACTTAGCAAATCTTGTTGCCGGGGCCGCTTTAAAAAACTCAACACAGAAAAGTCGCTGTATGGCTTTTGAGGAATAGAGTTTTTATTTATCATCTGATAAACTATTAACTAAAAGTTCCATTGCAAACTTATCATAGGGATAAATCTTGAACGTTAAAGCGACCAATAGTCGACGCCTGTCTCCCAAAAACAGGGAAAAACAAATACTGGAAGGCGCGATTAAATTTTTTGCGGAAAAAGGTTTCTCGGGGCAAACAAGAGAACTAGCACTGCAACTTGGTATTACTCAACCTCTGCTCTATCGGTATTTCCCCACGAAACGCTCACTAATTGAGCGTGTTTTTGAGGAACTTTATGTCAATAAACTGGATCCGATATGGTCAACAAAATTGGCAGACAGAAGTCGGCCTCTGCATGAAAGACTATGTGACTTTTACTGTAACTATTCTGACGCGACTTATCAAAATGAGTGGATTCGTATCTATATGTTTTCTGCTCTTATGGAAGAACCGATTAACAAGCATTATATAGGCCTGGTCGAAGAAAAAATCCTGACACCAATATGTATTGAGTTGCGCGACTATTGCGGTTTGCCAGATATAGATACGAACCCAATCGACCAAATTGAGTTAGACCATATCTGGGTTATGCATGGTGGATTATTTTATCACGCCATACGTAAACATATTTACCGCACCCGGGTCAGTCCTAATTTTGAAGAAGTCGTATCTCGCGCCGTAACCACGATGCTTGAGGGTAGCAAAGCCGCTCACAATCTGAGTTCTAATTGATGACGGCACCAGAGTCCTCCAACAAAACAGATCAACAGTCTGTTGGCGTGATTGGCTTGGGTATCATGGGCTCCGCCATATCCAATCATCTAGTCGCATCAGGATATCAAACCTATGGTTATGATCCAGACAAAAGATGCAGTGAACAGGCCAGTGCAATGGGTGTTGCAATCAAATCAAATGCGATTGAAGTGGCCCAGTGTTCAAACCTGATATTGCTCAGCCTGCCTAGCGAAGAGGCTCTTAATACAACGGTCGCTCAAATACTTGCCAATCCAGAAATCACCGCATCAAAACCAATCATTGCAGATCTCAGTACACTCAGTATTGAATGTAAAATGCGCAATTATGATCGTCTTGCAAAAGCGGGTATTGAATTTTTTGATTGTCCGATTAGTGGCACAGGCATGCAGGCCAAAACAGGTGATATAGCAATATATGCCAGTGGTTCGGCTAACTCGTTCAATTCTCTCACGTCAGTTTTTGATTGTTTTGCTCGCAGCGTTTTCTATATCGGAGAGTTTGGTCAAGGCACAAAAATGAAGATTGCCGCTAACCTGTTGGTTGCTGTTCATAATGTAGCAACAGCAGAGGCACTGTCACTGGCATTAGCTAGCGGCTTAGATGCAGATATTTTTTGTGAAGTTATCGCGTCTGGAGCCGGTAGTTCCAGAATTTTCGAATTGAGAAGCCCTCTGATGGCAAAGGGTACCTATCTTCCTCCTACTATGAAACTAAACATATGGAGCAAAGATATGGAAATAATCAAACAATTTTCCGATGAATTAGGTGTGCCCACTCCTCTCTTTTCAGCAACATCACCAATCTATGAAGCAGCTATGGCACAGGGTCGTGGTGAGCAAGATACCGCGGCTGTTTTCACTGTTTTACAAGATATGGTTAAGCAGAAACAAACTCATAAAAATAAAGGATAAAGGTCTCTCTACATTAGAAATGCATAGACAGACAATCGATACATTTTGGTTTTTTATTCTATAGGTACAGGCTTATGACAAATCAGAGTTTGAAAAAGAGTTCTTCACCTGAGGCCATATGGCCAGGGCTAGAAGCTGGTGTTCCAAAACCATTAATGCCCTATAGTCCGGCCATTAAAGCTGGTGGCTGGGTATTTATTGCTGGTCAACTTGCCAGTGATATGAAAACAGGCCTGGCACCTGAAATAAGACGAGAAAATCGATTTTTGAAGGGCCAACTCTCATTGGAATCTGACTATGTGCTGGGTAATCTCGCAGACACTATTAAGGCGACCGGCTGTGATATCAATACTGATATGGTGCGAATTTGGCAGTATTTCGCCAACAATAGTCCCAGCATAGGAGACTTTGAGCGAGGCAATAACTGGCCAAATCTGAGCATTAACCCCTATCTGCAATCCCGGCAACAGTTTGTTACTCAGTGCCCACCATCATCAAGTGTCGGCTGCAGTGAGCTTATGTGGCGAGACACCCAATTAGAAGTTGATATGATTTGTTTTGATGATGAGCACGAAACTCAGTTCTTCGGTGTTCCGAGCGGAATGACTCTTCCACCAGGGGCCCATGCCCCGGCACTGCGACGAGGTGACTGGGTATTTCTGTCGGCAGAATCAGCACTCGAATGGGATGGAAAGAATTCAGGTTCTGCCAGAATGGGCGGCCCCAATGGCCCGTCAGCTGGCGCTATTTCAGAATCCACAATGTGGTTTGACTCAACTGTTGCCCAACAAACTGGGCGCACACTTGAAAAACTTGCGCTGATTGCTGAGGCCGCGGGGAGTTGTTTAGAGAATGCAGTAAAAGCGGAAGTCTACATAGGCCATCCTCGTGACTTTGCTGCAATGGACGAAGTCTGGAAACATTGGTTCCCCAATAACCCTCCCGCTCGCGTTGTCGTTCCCTATATGGGACTAGGTGTCCGCGGGAGCAGAGTGGAGATTGCTCTTACTCTGCTCGCCAATGATGCCACCTTAACCAAGCAGACGATTGAAACTCCCGACGCGCCAGAACAGCCAGGTCACGAGCCACAGGCAGTTAAAGTCGGCAACTTTTTATTCTTTAGCACTCAGATGGCATTTGATTCGTCGGGCGTGCTCGCAGAGGGCATGGTGCGTCATCCCAATGCACCCTGGTATGGTTCACCAGGCCAAAATCAAATGCGCTATATGATGAAAAACGTATCTAGCATATGTGAGGCAGCTGAAACCAAGGTGGAGAACATCGTCCGCCGAGTTTGTTTTCATAATGATCTGCAATGGTTCTCAGACTCTATTCAAGAATGGGCTAGCTACTTCCCGGGTGACAGGCCAGTATCCACGACTATAGGCATTGCGGGAGGCCCTATGGTTGTTGAGGGTGCAAATACCTTACTTGATTTGATTGCATATGTTCCTGACTAAAAAGGTAACTGAAAAATGATATCTATAGGTTTTCTTGGCCTCGGCAAAATGGGTTCAGTAATGGCCCCATTACTAATTGAGGCTGGATACAATCTGAGCGTATGGAACCGAAGCTCAGATAAAGTCGATCAGCTAGTCGGCTTAGGCGCTAAAGCTGCATCATCACCTGCTGCCTTGGCCAGCTCAGCAGATGTAGTGGTCTCCATGCTCACAGATGATGCTGCTATTTTGGCAGTCTATGAAGGGCCAACCGGCTTACTCAGTGTGCCTGTCAGCGAGAAGCTATTTATCGATATGAGTACATTGCGCCCCCCTACGGTTAAACATATAGCGGAACATGTAAGAAGCAAAGGGGCAACTTTTGTTGATGCACCTGTTTCCGGAACAGTAGCGCCTGCAAAAGCGGGTAAGTTATTGGTTATGTGCGGAGCCAGTAAAGAAGACTACGAGCGCGCACAACCAATACTTAATGTATTTGGTCGACGCATTATTCATGCTGGTGAGGTAGGACAGGGCACGATACTTAAGTTGGTCGTCAATCTTCCGCTGGCGGTTTATTGGGGCTCTCTTGCTGAGGCCATCGCCATGGGCACTCAAGGTGGTTTAGACCTCCAGTTAATGCTCGATACCATTGATGATAGCTCCGCTGCTCTAGCAGTACTTGGACTTAAAATACCTACCATAATGGGCGAACCTGGTTCAGTAGCATTCGATGTGGCAAGTATGAAAAAAGATCTACTGTCGATGCTCGATACCGGTGAAAAATCTGGTGTTCCCATGCCCGTAACCCATGCTGTGCTGGAAACATATTCTGCGACACTGGCCGGCGGATTTGGTGACGCCGATGCGGTTGAAGTAGTTCGCTATGTGACAGAACAAATGACGGATCCCCGTTAATTAACGACTTAATATACTCAGGAGGATTCGTGGCAAATTCAATAATTCAAGACAATATGCGTATTGACTGGGATGTCGAAATCGAAATGGATGATGGCTTGCGACTTCGAGCTGATATATTTCGTCCTGTTGACGATGGCGAGTACCCAGTCATTCTAACTCACGGGCCCTATGCGAAAGGTTTGTCTTTTCAGGAGGGGTATCCAAGCGCATGGCAACGCATGGTTGATGAACACCCTGACGTACCTACAGGTTCTACCAATAAGTATCAAAATTGGGAAGTAGTAGATCCTGAGAAATGGGTACCTGATGGATATGTGTGCGTGCGAGTCGACTCAAGAGGATGTGGCGCCTCACCTGGCTATGTCGACCACTTCTCACCAAGAGAGACCAAAGATTATGCAGATTGCATCGAATGGGCCGGCGTACAAACATGGAGCAACGGAAAGGTTGGTTTAAATGGTGTCTCCTATTATGGCATCAATGCCTGGCAGGTCGCTTCTCTACAGCCCGCCCATCTGGCCGCAATGTGCGTCTGGGAGGGAGCATCTGACTGGTATCGGGATATGACACATCACGGTGGGATACTCAGTACATTTTGGGCGAACTGGTACGACATGCAGGTAAAGAATGTGCAATATGGGCTAGCTGAACGAGGTCCAAAAAGTCAGGTTACCGGTGAATTCATCTGCGGAACCAAGAATTTAAGTGACGAAGAACTTGCCCAAAACCGCTGTGATTTTGGTGAGGATATTCTTGCCCACCCATTAGACGATGAATATCACAGGCAGCGATCTGCAGTCTGGTCAAAGGTAACGACTCCGCTCTTAACTGCAGCAAACTGGGGAGGCCAAGGCTTGCACCCCAGAGGTAACTTTGAAGGGTTTATACGAGCATCCTCAGAATTTAAATGGTTGGAGGCTCATGGTCTTGAGCACTGGACCGAGTTTTATACCGACTACGGTATTGCTCTGCAGAAACGTTTTTTTGGGTACTTCCTGAAAGGAGAAGACAATGGGTGGATGGATCAACCTCCAGTTCAGCTGCAAGTTCGCAGAACAGATCGATTTGATGAGCGTACCGAGGATAACTGGCCTATTCCAAGAACAGAGTGGACAAAGTTTTATCTCGACCCACACAACAATACTCTGTCGCAAAATATTCCAATAGAAAAATCAATACTAAGCTTTGATGCAATGGGAGAAGGTATCACCTTCATGTCCGCGCCAGTGGCTATAGAAACAGAAATTACCGGCCCCAGTGCCATTAAACTCAGTCTGTCATCATCAACCACTGATGCCGATTTGTTTGTTGTCTTGCGAGTATTCTCTCCCGATGGCGATGAATTAGTATTCCAGGGAGCTATAGATCCCAATACACCCATAGCTCAGGGCTGGCTCAGGGCCTCTCATCGGCAACTAGATCACGAATTATCAACTGCTTGGCGACCTTACCATACACATAATGAAACCCAGCCGCTGACACCAGGTAAAAAGGTAGATTTGGATATTGAGATATGGCCAACTTCGATTGTTGTACCAGAAGGTTATCAGCTTGCTGTCACGATTAGAGGAAAAGACTATGAATATCCTCATGCAAGTGGGCAGCGGCTATCCAATTTCAAAAATGAGTTAAAGGGCTGCGGGCCATTCCTGCATGATGATCCTAGAGACAGACCACCGGAAATCTTCAGCGGAGAGACTAGTATTCATATTGATCCAGAGCAGGCGCCCTACATACTGCTTCCGATCATTCCTTAATTGTTAAGCCCAGCTTGCGCCTTGACAAGATATTGATTGTGACATGACTGACAGTCGACATAGAGCTGCCCGCCCAAATCAAAAAGAGCTTGGGCATCTCTATTTTCAGACGCTTTCAGCAACTCCATTCCAGTCGCCTGAAGTCTGCGAGCATAGCCGATCCAGGCATCTCTCCCTGTGGCATGGTGAGGCATTAATAGAAGGTTCCCAGACTCAACAATGCTGGCCGAGGCGTTTCTGACGGCGTCCCAACCCTCATCGGTTGTTGGGGCTAAACTTTGCACCCCCTGGTCCGTCATTACAAACCCTGACGACTCCCAGATTAAGTCTGCGTGAGGATCCAGCACCCAATTCATGGTTTGTTTTGTGTTAATTGTAGAACTATATTGCGCGGATGACCTCTCTTGATCACAGGCGGCTAAAAAACAGGATAAAAAACCCAACGACAGTACAATCAGGTTAAGACTTTTTTTTCTGGATCTGAACATTAGCAGCCCTCGGGTGTAATTTATTTTTGTTAACTCAAAAAATGAACATTTAATGGCGGCGCTATCGGCCTTCTCCCGCTCCATCATCAGGTGCACCCACTCCAGATGTCCCGACGAATAATTTACTGCCATCCTCAAGGGTTATTTCTCGTCCATTAGCAGCAAATCCACCGCTCTTCACCTGGTAGCCCCGCACTACAATCACAGTGCCTATAGGCAATGTATGTCGTGTAATACCACGGCGAAATAAGGTATTCGGCGTACCGCCTTCTATCTTCCAGATTACATTGCCATCGGGGTTTTCTACCTCAATATGAATCCATGCATGAGGGTTAATCCACTGCACCTTAACCACCTCCCCGGTAATTTCTATGGGCCGATTAACATCAAACTCAGCCGCGAAAGAATGATGTGACCAGCTTACCTTGCTAAGCAGCATAGCTATCAATACAACAGTCAAATTAAGTATTTGGTTTTTCATAATCCTAACCCATCAACGTTGGTAACAATAATTTACCAGTAAAATATAAAATAGAATGAATCGCCATAAGGCAGCATTCTTCCGAGATAGACAACGCTCATCCAGATAAATAGAGATAGACCAGCAGTTATTTTTGCCGAAAAAGGTATCTCTCCGACGAAATTATCAGCTCGCGACAATTCACGGAAATCTGAATAATATTCAAACAACAACGCATTGATCAGAGCTAATACAACAAATAATATTTTAATTTGAAACACTGTCTTTGTTAACGTATCTGCGGGAGTCTTAAAAGGGTCTCCCAGAATAAATACTGTACCAGTCACAAAACAAAGCGTGAATCCAAAAATTGCCCAGGGAACTAATCGGTATAGTAGACTCAGGGGTAATTGTCGTCCAATGCCCAATACTCTTAAGTCAATTAACCCCACAGACCCTACAAGCAAGATTAAACCCATGAAATGAATGATTTCACACAGAGGCCAAATCCAGTCATGGTTTCCTATCAGCGTGCTCAGAGCTTGCAATGGTTACACCCCGTTTAGTTGCCAGATAAAAGCATAGGGTAAGCTGTCAATCGCCCGGAGACTAAAGCAATCATCCAGCCGACTAAACAGGCTACAGATAAAAATCGTAATTTTTTTTGACTCATAGTGTTTCCATTAAATTCAGACTCTGTGCCCAAGCCTTGGCGTAGTTTTAACAGAGAGATTACTGAGAGTACGACAAATAAAATCTTAATATAGAAAACGGTTAATACAAGCAGCTGTGTCGCATTGGCCATTAACAGCAAAGTACCAGATACCACACTAACGGCGAGTGCCAGCCATATATATCTGAAGAACGGCCACAAGGACATCAGCTGAGCCTTTGGTTTGGATGCTAAAACTAATAGACAGATCGCCACATTGAGGCCGACCAAAAAAGCCATGCCGATTGCATGCAAGGCAATCAAGGTTGGGAAGGCCCAAAGAGACAAAGACTCTCGCACCCAAGTCGCCACAGCTGTGCTTTCGAGATAAATCAGCACGTCCAAAATTGAGCTTCTCTCTTCCGTAAATACAGGTTTTAATTTAGCAAACTTTAATTAATTTATCTATCGATAAATTAATTAAAGTTTGCTAGTCTATGGCGGTTCAATCGTAACTGTTATTACAATAGTAAGATGCCTATGAGCTCATTTAAAAAACGTATATTGACTCGATTTAGTCTAATTATAATCTTGGTTCTGAACCCGAAGGTTTCAATTGCTTCAGAAGAAATAACAAGGCCCGCCGACGAACATCCAAATCTCAATGGCATTTGGCAAGCATTGAGTTCCGCTCACTGGAACATTGAACGACACATAGCAGGTCCACCTCCACTCTCTATACTGGGAGCCTTAGGTGCCACTCCACCGGGAATGGGGGTTGTGGACAATCACAGAATCCCCTACCAAAACTGGGCCAAGACAAAACGCGAAGAGCACTTCAAACAACGTTTGCAGTTAGACCCAGCAATCAAATGCTATATGCCTGGTATACCAAGGGCGACCTATATGCCATTTCCTTTTCAAATCGTTCAAACTCCCCAGCATATTTTTGTCGGTTATCAATTTGCCACAGCGAGTAGAACCATTTATATGGATCGGCCAGATATGCAAGCGCCTGTGGACACATGGATGGGGCTTTCCAAAGGCTACTGGAAAGATGGCGGCTTGACTGTAGAGGTGAGTAATCAGGTTGAAGATACCTGGTTTGACAGGTCGGGGAACTTTCATAGTGACGCACTAAAAGTTACCGAACGGTTTATACCTCAGGGGCCCAATCACTTACTTTATAAAGCAACCATAACTGATGAAAACGTTTTCACCGAACCTTGGACCATAAGTTTACCGCTGTATCGACGCATCGAAGAAAATTTTCAATTACTAGATTTTAGATGTGTCGAATTTGCAGAAGAACTCATGTATGGGCATCTAGGTAAAACGCCAAGTAAGGATGAAAAATGAACAGCCATTGGCGAGCAATTGCGATGCTCGGCATCTTCGGGGGATGCTCGCTGTTTATCCAGTTGATAAATGCTAAAGATATTCCAAAGACGCTATGGGGCGCGCCAGATCTGCAAGGTATTTGGACTAATGCTACAGCGACACCACTCGAGAGGCCTACTCAATACGCTAATATAAAGGTTTTATCACAAGATCAGCGCAGCCAGTTTGGCGAAGCTGTATTGGAACAGTATGGCAAAGGCGGCCGTGAAGCCTGGTTTGACCTTGGTTTAAAAGCCCTGGCAAGCGGTCAGACTTCACTTATTGTTTCTCCTGACAATGGCAAAATTCCCTGGCGGACTGACTTTAAAAAGGCTATCAAGGCTTCTGGGGAAACGGTCTATCCATGGGAGAAAACAGCTCCTGGTGCACCATTTAACTCATATAGGGACCTTGATACAGGAGAGCGCTGTATTACCGACGGAGTTGGCCTGTACCCCCAGCACCCCTATAACAATAATTTCCAGATATTTCAGACAGAGCGCTATATCGTTATCGCCCAGGAGATGTATCACGAGTATCGCATCATTCCCTTAGATGGACGGCCTCATCTCGAGCCTGCAGTCAGTCAATGGCTTGGCGATGCCAGGGGACATTGGGAAGCAGATACCTTGGTTATCGAGAGTCAGGGGTATTTGGATGGTCGAAGCTGGCACTGGGCAGTGCCCTGGCGGTCCGCACAGTCAACCATGAAACTTACTGAGCGCCTAACACGCACTAACGAATTTACTATTGATTACTCTTTTACAATGACGGATCCGACTCGTTTTAGCGAACCTTGGACGGCACGTATTCCGTTAACTAACAATCCTGCAGAGCGCGGAGTCACTGGCGGAGAACTCTATGAATTCGCCTGTCATGAAGGAAATTATTCTATCCCTAATATGCTAAACATGTCCGTAGACTAGTAACATAATTAAAGTCTTGCAGGTGAAATCAGGATTAGCTTATAACTGCCGGGCTGTTATACCCAGTTATATCTGCTCCGCATGCGAACAAATTTTTCCACATTGACTTCTTGTATTAGAGTTTGCTGAAGGGCATCCAGATTTGTAACCGCTTCTCGCCGATCAACAGTAACATGCTCTCCATTTTCCACAATAGCTCGCCCACACACCATGACTCTGGTTATAGCCTCTGGGCTTGGTCCATTGCCGTAGACTAAATTGGGAATAATTGCCGCTGGGGGAGAAAGTTGCGTTTCTCCTCGTCGATCGATCACCACCAGATCTGCATCTTTACCAACCTCTAAAGAACCAATACGATCATCCATCATTAATGCTTTAGCACCGCCAATAGTAGCCAATTCAAGTGCTTGCTCAGCACTGCCCCACAGTACCTCCTCTCCGGTCCATTCAGAGGTCGAGTCACCGGACCGTCGACGATATTCATCGCCTAAGCGCTGACCCGTTAGAAAACTTCTCATCGCCGTCCATAGATCATGGCCATAGGCTACAACAGGACCATCCAGCCCCAAGCCACAGGTTACACCGCGCTCCAAGAACTGCCGCGCATCGAAACTCACCAGACCAAGAACCTGTTCCATATCAGGCACAAGAGAAATTGTAGCTCCACGGTCACTAATCAATTGAGCTTCACCTGGGCGAAGATTTTGTGCATGGGCCGCAATGACGTTAGGACCTAAAATACCATTGCTGTCTAGCCACTCAAATGAGCCACCGGACCAACCTCGCCTTTCGGCCAGGTATTTCTGATCAAATACCGCAGGTGCATGAATATCAAATTGACGATCATTATCAACGGTCCACTGCCAAAGAGCCTTTAATTGCTCAGGCTCACAATAGGTGATTCCGATGGTTGATGCAGTGACAGTAGTGAAATCATCCTCCCACTTTTTCTTAACACGCTCTGTCTCTGAGAGAGCAGTGTCTAAATTTTCACGAAACGGTTCAGGAACAGCATCCTTATCATTGATGGTTAATCTTGCCATTCTACAACGAATGCCGGCATCGCGAACCGCCCGCAAGACGCCATCGATTGAATCTTTATGCACATGCGTAAAATGGTCATCTGCCGTGGTTGTTACGCCGCGACGCACCAAATCAAGAATGGGGGACATAGCTGAAACATAGGATCTCTCTTCATCGCAGGCGCCGGTCATTGGATAATAAAAGCCAAAAAAGCGCTCTTCAAAAGTAGTGCCCTCAGCCATTCCGCGCATACAGCCTTGCACCAAATGACCGTGAACATTTACCAAGCCTGGAATGATGATGTGGCCATCACCACCTAGATCTTCGTTTCCAACATAGTCGCAGTCCTGCTGATCGCCTACACTCACAATAATTCCATCAGTGATAGCTACATATCCATTAGTAAACACATTTCGTTCGACATCCATGCTAACTACCATGCCACGTATCAGGGAGTCACATTTATTCAATTTGTTTACCTCATTCTGTCAGTGCTATTCATCAGATAAGAATACAGTTTTATTTAATTTTTTGCAAGCGCATACATTTCTGATTTCTAGAATAAGGCCCTGAATATAGACGCTATATTTGCACTTATACATGGGAATTTATTTGCTTTCAGTATTTTTGTATAGCTATGCAAATAACTTATGCCAGTATAACCAAGGGCAGTTAGACTGCCGAAAACCCCTGCGGTAACCCCGCGTTCGGCAAAAATCCATACAGAGTCTCCTCTGGTAGCGCTTCCCTCAAAATGTCCCTGACCCCCAGTAGCAAACTCATATCAATACCAGTACTAAGGCCCATACTTTGCAGCATGAATACAAGATCTTCAGTAACTATATTGCCACTTGCACCAGGCGCAGCTGGGCAACCTCCAAGACCTCCCAATGTGCTATCGATGGTCGTAATTCCCTCTTCCAAGGCGGCAAGGGTATTAGCAAGACCCAAACCATAGGTGTTGTGCAGGTGTACTCCCATCAACTTTTCCTCCCCAACGGCCTGTTTTACAGATCGAATCAAGCGCTTCACCTGCGCTGGGTCACCATAACCAGTGGTATCGGACAGACCTATCTCGTCGGCGCCAGCCTCTAAGGCTCGCTCCGCCAGCTTAAGCACCTTGGTATCACTTACTACACCCTCAATTGAGCAGCCAAATGCAGTAGATAACCCGACCTCGAAATGTGGTCGACTCTCAGCGGGTAATTCATTAAGCATCTCGGCAATGGCGCTAACTTCGTTGATCATCTGGTCATGTGTTCGATTTAAATTGCGTTGACTATGGGTCTCACTCACCGAAAGTGGAATGGACATTTTGTCGACCCCAGAGGCAACTGCATCCATGGCGCCACGAAGATTAGGCACTAGAACTGCAACTGAAAGCCCTTGTATGCCTTTAGAAAATTTAACCAATTCGGCGGTATCTGCCAGCTGTGGCATCAACTTTGCTGGCACGAAGGAGCCAACCTCAATCTCTCGCACACCGGCTTTAGCCTGAGCAACAATCCAGCGTTTTTTGTCCGCCGTAGGCATAATTGTGGAGATGTTCTGAAGCCCATCCCGAGGCCCTACTTCACTAATTAAAATATCTGGCTCAACCATTTTCATACCCTTGGTTTTGGATCTGTCATTAACAGACAGATGGTTATCTGAGGTCAACGACCCTCGTATCCATTGCTCGGGAGCTGCTCAGATCTAAGACGGCCCAACAAGGCCAAGGCTCACACCCCCAAGCTACTGCAACCAACTTTGACGTTAATCGGGCACAGCTATCATGCATGTTTTCGCACCTGAAACTATGCTGATCAATCTATCAAATTTTAGCTAATTTATCTATCGATAAATTAGCTAAAATTTGATAGCCTAGACCTATTTAGAATTGTCCCTGTTATTTACCTTAGCGAGAATATTGCCATGAGCCAGACAGAAAACTTACCCTTGTCTCACATTAAAGTCGTTGAATTTTCACACATGGTAATGGGCCCATCTGCGGCAGCTATACTGGCAGATCTAGGTGCTGACGTGATCAAAATTGAACCTATAGGGGGAGATAATACTCGCCGCCTCAGAGGATCAGGGGCAGGCTACTTCGCCATGTATAACCGAAATAAGCGCAGCATCTGCATAGATTTAAAATCGAAGCGTGGCAAAAACCTGGCAAGGCAACTGATAGCCGGCGCCGATGTATTGATCGAGAATTTTAGACCTGGAGCTATGAACAAACTGGGGTTTGGATATGCAGACCTTGCACAAGATAATGATCAATTGATTTACTGCTCAGCGCGCGGCTTTCTTAACGGACCCTATGAACATCGCACCGCTCTCGATGAGGTAGCGCAGATGATGGGAGGCTTAGCCTTTATGACTGGGTTGCCCAATCGGCCAATGCGTGCCGGCGCGTCGGTAATAGATGTAATGGGTGGCATGTTTGGCGTTATTGGCATTCTGGCAGCAATCGAAATGCGCAGAATTACGGGTAAAGGCCAAGAAGTGACCAGCTCTTTGTTTGAGAGTACTGTTTTTCTAATGGGCCAGCATATGGCTCAGCAAGTGGTTATGGGAGAGCCTCCCAAGCCTATGTCTATCCGTACCTCTGCATGGGCAATTTATGATATTTTTAATACCAAGGATGACCAGCAAGTATTTGTGGCGGTGGTTAGTGATACACAATGGATTGTATTCTGCAAAGCATTTGAGCTAACCGAGTTCAGTGATAATGCAGACCTTAAAGCAAATAATGACCGCGTTAATCATCGTGACAGTATTCTTCCTGCGGTTCAGAAAATATTTCTGACTTTGGATAAGTCACAACTGATGGATAGATTGGAGAAGTGTGGCTTACCATTTGCCGGAGTTGGCACTCCATCAGATTTATTTTCCGACCCTCACCTACTTGAATCTGAGGGCCTTCTTGACATTACCATCCCTAATGGTGAAACCACAAAACTGCCAGGACTGCCAATTCAGATGTCTGGTAAGCGCTTTAAAATCAGAAAAGACGTTCCCTTACAGGGAGAGCATACGATCCAAATTCTTGAAACTGTCGGTTTTACAGATAGCGAAATTACACAGTTTCTTGAAGATGGAATTATAGAAGATCTCGATGCAAACGCTTACCTTTCCAACACAAACCAAAGCTAAGGGTTAATTTAAATAGGCCCAGGGACGCTTGTGAATATCAGTTGTTTTAAAGGCATCAATTTTTTTGTCCAGCTTTTTCGTAATGTCGATTGCATCAAGCCCCTCAAGTAGCATGATTTGAAATCCGGACTGCAGTTCAAATGGGTAAACCGTACCTGCCGAACCAGTCACTTGACAATTTTTTAGGTCGATATCTAATTGATTGATTTGCGGATCTAAAGCCACATATTCCGCAAGAGAAGCGATCACCTGCTCATCCAACACAATGGGCAACAAACCATTCCTAATGCAGTTGGTGAAAAATATAGCCCCAAAGCTCGGCGCAATGATGGCTTGTATTCCAAAATCGACCAAAGCCCAAACTGCAAACTCTCGTGACGAGCCACAGCCCATATTGCGACCCGTTAACAAGATCGACGTGCAGTGGTATTCGGCCTGGTTAAGCACAAATTCAGGGTTAAGTTTTTCTTTATCCGTTCCAATATCAGAAAACCGCCAGCTAGCGAACAGACTTTTACCCAAACCTGTTTTCGCCACTGTTTTCATCTCTCGGGATGGCATGATCGCATCTGTGTCTATATTTATTTTTAATAGTGGGGCGGCAATTCCTCTGTGAGTGACAAACCTCCTCATTAGACGATCCCCATTTTACGGCTATCTGTAATTGCGCCATTGATTGCCGAAGCGGCGACCGTTGCCGGACTGGCCAGATGAGACCGGCACCCTGGCCCCTGCCGACCCTCGAAATTACGATTAGTACTCGTGATGACACGCTCCCCTGACACAAATCCTTCTCCGCCGGCATAGAAACACATTGAGCATCCAGACTCTCTCCACTCAAAGCCAGCATTGATAAATATTTGGTCTAGGCCCTCTTTTTCTGCAGCCTGTTTAACTTGGGTAGAGCCAGGCACACAGATAGCACGGACAGCAGACGAAACTTTGCGGCCTCGTAAGATTGCCGCCGCAATACGCAAATCACTGAGCCGACTATTGGTACAGGACCCTATAAATGCCGCTTGGATAGGTAGTCCCTCAATAGATTGGCCGGACTCAAGCCCCATGTAGGCAAGGGATTGTTTCATAGAACGACGGGCGTCGCCGTCTTCAGACATCAAGGCAGGTACCTGCCCGTCTATAGGTATGGCATGCTGGGGGCTAGTTCCCCATGTCACCGTGGGTGAAACATTGGTGCAGTCAATTTCTATTTCTTGATCAAAATGGGCGCCATCGTCAGTGGACAGAGTCGACCAATATTCCTTTGCCTGTATCCATGATTCACCACTGGGCGCATAGGGTCGATCTTTCAAATAGTCAAAAACCTTGTGATCTGGGGCAATGATTCCAGTGAAGGCAGAAAATTCCACTGCCATGTTGCATAGCGTCAGGCGAGCCTCTACAGATAAGGCTTCTACCACAGGCCCAGAAAATTCGACCGCATAACCAGAGCCGCCAGCGGCAGAATACTTGGCAATTAGGTTCAGGATCATATCCTTGGCAGATACACCTGAATTTAGTTGGCCATTGAATACCACGCGCATCTGCTTGGGCTTGGTAAATCGCAGAGTCTCTGTAACCAAAGCATGCTCGCATTCACTGGAGCCAACGCCAGTGGCTAGAGCGCCCAGGCCACCCAGGGTACAGGTGTGGCTGTCCGGACAGATAATAGTACAGCCGGGCAGCGCAATACCTTGCTCAGGGGACACTACATGCGAGATACCTTGACGTTCGTCACCTAAGTCAAAAAGTGTAATATTTCCCTTCAACGATAGGTCACGAGTTACCCTGATGAATTCGGAGCCACCTGGCATGGTGGTCTGATCAGTTCTTCCGGGAAAGGTATCGACTATGTGATCCATAGTGCAAAATACATGGGACGAGTTTTTTATGCTGCGCTCGTTCTCCTCAATGCTGGCCAAGGCCGCACTGCCAGTTCGCTCATGAAGGAATATGCGATCAATATACAAAAGGTCCGCACCATCATCTTGTTGGGTAATCAGATGATCATTCCAGACCTTGTCAAAAAGAGTGTATTTCATTATTGACTACTCATTTTAGCCGCGATCGAATAAAGCACTTCAAGATACTCTCTGGCAATATTCACTGAGTTAATAAAAATTTTACAACGGCTTGATTGAATTGGTCAGGCTGCTCCATATTACTTAGATGCGCGGCGTTATTTAATACAATCAATTCGGCGCCCGCGGTTAGAGCGGTTAACTCTGCCATCTCCTTTGGATGCAGACCATCTTGATCTCCCACAACAAAAAGAGTGGGTAGTGAAATTCTTGTTAGCTCCTTTTTGAAATCCAGTCCTTTGAGGGCCTCCACGCAGGTCAGATATCCCAGCGACGGAGTATTAACTATCATCTTACCCACATGATCGATAAGAGCCCCCCCTTGAGCGAGACGCTCTTGGGTAAACCAAGTGGTCATGGTTTGGGCAAGAATTTTCTCCATCCCTCCCATGGTCACTGCCTCAATCCGTTGCTCCCACATGGTTTTAAAAAAGTCTGGAGCATCTAAACGACAGTCACAAGCAACCAATGATGTCAGTCTGGCTGGAGATTTTAACGCCAACCCCACTCCAGTCATACCTCCCATAGACAAGCCAACAAAATGACTATGATCAATATTTAGTCTATCCCACAGTAGTAAAACATCGTCCACTAAATCAGCCATCGCGCTGGGACCATCAGGCAAACTGCTGCCGCCGTGTCCTCGCGCGTCGAAACTTAGCACGCGAAAATGCTGGGCTAACTCTGACAGCTGTGGTTCCCACATGCTCATATCTGTGGCTAGTGAATGGGCAACAGTGACCCAGGGAGCACCTAGCTTGCCGTCGACCCGACAGCGAAGATTTATATCACCAATGTCTACTATCTTGTAATCAGTATTTGTGCTCATAACCTATTCTTTTTTTATCTGACCATTAACTATGAAGCCAACTGAACCATTTGGCCACGGTGATAAACTAGGGGAGCACTATCAGTCTTATGAATTTGCTTCACGGTGCCCATATATACCTCGTGATCGCCACCCTCAACTATTTGGTATGTTTCACACTCCAGAGTAACCACAGCCCCCTCAAGCACAGGAACCCCCTTATATCCTGAGGTCCATTCAACACCTTTAAACTTATCATCCGCTGGACGAGCAAAGCGCATACACAGCTCACCCTGATCTTTGCGAAGTATATTGATAGCAAAGGCACCATGTTTGCGAAATGCTTCGATACTGGGTGACGACAAAGCCAAACTCCACAACACCAGAGCGGGGTCAAGTGAGACCGAATTAAATGAATTGACCGTCAGACCCAGGGGCGCACCCTCATCTCCCAAAGTGGTTACTACAGCAACTCCAGTTGGAAAACTACCCAGCGCCTCTCTCAGTGAGGCGGGGGTAACCGCGGCTTCTTCAAGAAATTCTACTGTTGTCGACATGATGATATCTCGCGTTGATTTATGAGAACAATACATGAGCGACTACCATCAGAACAATTAATATTATAATATATATGGCATCATTATTTCTGATGTTAACTTAGTATTACAGGTTTTATAAATGAAGCTACAACAACTCAGATATTTCGTTGCTGTCTACGAAGCAGGCTCAATTACCGGCGGCGCTGAACGTGCTCATGCAACTCAGTCCGGGTTATCAATGCAAATAAAAGATTTAGAATATCAACTCAAAGGCAGTCTGTTTAAGCGCTCGGCTAGCGGAGTAACGCCGACGCCAATGGGCAATCAATTCTATACCCATGCCACCCAGATATTGCGGAGTGTCGAAGAGGCAAAACAGGCGATGCGCGCGGCGGGTCAGAAACTTACAGGGACTATTCGAGCTGGATTAATTCCGACATTAACCCGCTCCATTCTCCCTTCAACATTAATATCAATGTCCACCGACTACCCGCTTGTCGAGACTAAAATTCTAGAAGCCTACAGTGATCAACTTACTCAGGACGTAGCCCAAAATATCCTTGATTTTGCTATTGTCCCTGCGCCAGCAACTGGTGAGGAATTAAGAACTAGAAACGAATATTTAGGTACTGATCAGGAATTTCTGGTGTCGGCAGCTGATCAGAGCACTCAACATATGCAACCTATCAACCTGACTGAAGGGGGTCCCTATAAATTAGTATTACCCGGGGCTGCAAATGCCAGGCGCGACAGAATTAATGCTTATATACAAACTCATAATATTAAAATTGCTCAGATACTGGAGCTGGACTCAATGCTGGGAACTCTCGAACTGGTTGCCGCATCAGACTGGAAAACTATTCTGCCTGGGCTAGTGTGCCTGAGTGATAAGCAAGGCGATATTCGCAAACTCAATCCGATCATTGGATCTCCTCTGCATGTGGACTATGTCATCATCGAACCGAAATCATCTAGTCTTTCCAACGAATCAAAAATTTTTGCTAACTTGCTCAAGCAGGAACTAAACAACCAGATAAATTGGTATAAAGATTAAACCCATGCCATCAGATAAAGTTATGCAAAAGATTAATTTATATAATTTCTACTTCTACTAGATCTCCAGCACACTGTTTATAAAGCTCATCATAGGTAAAGTTTTATGGACTTATCGTTCTTCACCATGCCAATTCACCCCGTAGGCAAACCCATATCTCAGAGTCTAAAGGAAGATCGTGAAGCATTTCTGCTCGCCGATTCACTTGGCTTCAAAGAGGGTTATTGTGGTGAACACACTACCGATCTTGCAGAAAACATTACGTCCACTGTAGCTTTTATGGCAAGCCTGGCCTACGAAACAAAGAACATTCGACTGGGGACAGGTACGGTGAACTTACCAAACTCTCATCCTGCCCGCGTAGCCGCTGAGATTTCGATGCTCGACCATATGACAGAGGGCAGACTTATTTTTGGCATTTCTCCCGGAGGCCTGCTGTCTGATGCTGAGATATTTGGCACCCTAGATAAGGACAGAAACGCCATGTTCCTTGAGTGCATTAACATGGTACTGGACATTTGGGCCGGTGAAGCACCATACAATTTGAAGGGCGATTATTTCGAAGTGAGCACAGAACGCACCATGCTTCCCGATATTGGCCAGGGCACTATTATCAAACCCTACCAAGACCCTCACCCTCCTATCGTCGGAACTGTGGTAGCGCCATATTCAAAGGGGGTCACTGCGATGGCTGCCCGGGGATGGGAACCGATTTCAGCTAATTTTTTACTGCCTAAATGGGTCAAAACACATTGGCCCAATTATGCAGAAGGCTGTGATCTTGGCGGTCGAACCGCAGATCCCGCAAACTGGCGAATAGCCAAGAACATCTGCGTCGCCGATGACCTTAAGACGGCTAAAGAATATGCACGAGGGGCTAATAGTCCCTACGTTTATTATTACAAACAGCTACTCACTAAACTGAAAGATGGGGGGCGCATAAATCTTTTTAAAGAAGACCAGGAAATGCCAGATGATGAGGTTACCCTGGACTATGTTCTTGATCGCCTGGTAATCCATGGCGACGCCTCCAGTGTTGCAGACCAAATTCTAGCATTCAGGGAAGAGGTCGGTGATTTTGGCCAGCTGGTCTACGCTGGCCATGACTGGACTGACTATGAGTTAGGCCGCAGATCAATGATTCTAACTGCTGAAAAAGTGATGCCCATTATCAATGATGCAATCAAGGGCTGAGCTACTGCATGACGGCGACCTAAGCTTATATAGGTTATCAGCGCAATAAGTTTCTGGCCACAACACTGCGCATTGCCTCAGATGAGCCTTCGTAGATACGCATCGGCCTAACATCGCGATAGCATCTTTCAAGAATAGTCTCATTTGAGAGCCCTGAAGCACCGTGAATCTGAACAGCCCGATCTACAACTCGGCTTGCCATTTCAGTAGCATAAGATTTCACCATAGCGGTTTGTTGAACAACATTCTCGCCCTGCTGAGCGCGCCATGCAGCGTCGTAAACCATTAAGCGAGTTGCATACAATTCTGTGGCAGAATCAGCAAGCATCCACTGTACCGCCTGTCGGGAAGATAAAGGCTTGCCGAAAGTATGCCTTTGTTTTGCATAATCGATCGCTAGCTCTAAACAGCGGTCTGCAATACCTAAGGAACGCGCGGCAATTCCCAAACGTCCCGTGTACAGAAATGAAGTTCCCGCGCCCCATCCCTGCCCTGGGCCTCCTAACAACTGCTTGTCAGAAACAAAGCAGTTTTCAAAAAATACTTCATAGGTAGACTGACCATGAAGCATTTTTTGTTCACGGCCAATCGAACAACCCTGGGTTCCTTTCTCAACAACCATCCAGGTCAACCCGTCATGACGCTCAGTGCCCTTTAATCGAGCCAGGACGAGAATAAAGTCGGCTTTTTTTGCATAGGAAATCCAGCATTTATTACCATTAATCACCCAACCACCATCAGTTTTTTCTATGGTGGTTTTAATTCCCGCCAGGTCGCCAGCCGCCTGAGGCTCACTGAAAGCACTCGCACCCTGGAGTTTTCCCGCCACCATAGGTAATAGGTATTTTTGTTTTTGTTCTTCCGTTCCCAATTCATGCAAGACTGGAGCAAAGCGCATGGCAAAAATCCCCCGACCCGCAGTACTCCTGTGCACCTGCTCGGTGACTATGCAACTATCAAGCAACCCCAGCCCTGCTCCACCAATCTCTTCTGGAGCGTCCATAGCAGCCAAACCCAGGTGTTCTACTTTTTTAATCAGCAGCCCTTCTATGTCCTCGGGCAAGTCCACAGAATTAGCACGATCTGGCAATTCTTGCTCTAGAGGAATAAGTTCACTGTCGACAAACCTTCGCACCGTATCTTGTATCATTTTGCTTTCATCAGGAAGATTAAAATTCATGTGAATCGCCTATTTTATACAATAATTTATGCCAATTAATGAGCCTCTGAAATAGCTCAACTATTCTGTTCAGTTAGTCTTTTAGACTGGGGGCTAGGCTCAGTGGCGGTAACGCCCAAGGAGCTCTCCAGGGAGCGCGGACATAACGTTTACCTTCTAGAGCATGCACCAGGTTTATGGCCTCTACTTGAGGATGATCCATCAAATTACCTAGGTCTGCGAATTCGACCGCCCACATTTCGTATTTATCTACAATATCTATAGCTTCCTGGGCACTTAACTTTGTCGTGTATTTTTCCCAGATTGGCTTGGTTTCTCGCGCTAAATAGCCCATACCAGATGTGTCCCACCAATTATTTGCGTATTCTGGATGCTTCATAAGATCATCATGTACACCCAAATCTTTGGTCATACTAATAAAGTCTTCGTGCTTTAATAGAGGGGAGGGGCTCATATAGATCGGTCGATCTTTGGTCTGATAGCCGTCGTGAGGGGAATCGGTTTCGTTGGTGCAATAAGAGTCACCTAGCCACTCATCAGGATTAGTCATGGCAGCCCATTCATGGCTTCGCAAGAACATCATTGCACCCAGCAGACTGGTTGCAACTCGCTGACCTTTTCCTGTCCTCTCTCGATAATAGAGTGCCGACAAAATACCTGTTAAGGCAATTGATCCAGAACATGTAGCAGCAATATCTGCGCCAACACGAACAGGTGGCTCACCCAGACTACCGAGCAATCTTAGATATCCCGTCATACCCTGCATGACTAATTCACTCGTGGGCCGATCACGATAGGGCCCTTTTTCACCATATGCACTTAATGAAAAATAGACTAATTTTGAATTCTCACCGCTGAAAGTTTCATATCCAAGCCCATAATTATCGGCAACTCCCGGACCCCAATCTTCTAAAAAAACATCAGCACCTGTGACTAGCTCTTTCAGTTCCTGTTGACCCTCAAGTGAAGTCCAGTCAATAGTCATAGAATCTTTGTTGCGATTAAAAGACTCAAATAGAGCACTGTTTCCCGTTGGCGTTTGAGGAGCCAGATAGCGGGCCCAGTCGCCACCTTTTGGCTCTATTTTTATAACCTCAGCCCCAGCCTCAGCCAGCATCAAACCCACGTATGGACCCGCATAACCCTGAGTTGCATCGATAACCCTAAGACCAGTTAAAGGAGGAACAAACTGTTTATCCTGGTTTTGACTAAAATTAGTGGCTTCACTGCCAAATCCATGGTCAATAATATCCTGAGTATCTGATCCGGGCTCTACCATCCAAGGCTCAATAACAGCAGCTGTCTCGCTGAATTCCCAAGGAATCGAACCTGTAAACATATCTCCTGCATGTTCGGAATGGAGGGTAGTAATAAATTCATTTTCCACCACTTGCCGATGATGCTGTATTTGCTCAAAATCCATACTGAAGCCGTGGGGGATTCCTTCCCTTTCTAATTGCACTACCCACCAACGCTTTGGTTTTTGCTTGATTGCTTCGCCTACTATTTCTGCCAGTACTTGTCGATTTTTTACTCTAGCAACGTTACTCAAGAATCTTGGGTCTTTGGCTAGATCACCATTTTTCAACGCTTTGCATAGCCCTTCCCACTGTAACTGGGTGTCACAGGCTAGAGCAATATAATCACCATCTAACATTAAAAAGCACTGGTTAGGCGCGCTTGCGGAGGATGCACTACCTAATAATTCGATTGGCGTATTGGCTAGCAAAGTTTCACCAGCCCGGTTATTTTGCATCGCAATACCCATTGCAAAATGACTTGTATGCAGATGACATGGCTGGCCAAAGCGCGCTCGACCCAGTAATCCCAGTAAAGACAGATTGGCCACCACAACAGCACCAGCAGGATCCATATGGACAAACCGCAACATTTCCGGAGTTCCACCTACCTTCCCATTTAAGCCGCCAAAGCCGCTAAATGCTTGAACGTGGGGATCCAGTGCTGCCTTATCACGCATAGGACCGACATCCCCCCAACTGCTACTTGACGTGTAGACCAATCCGGGATTTTTCTCACTCAGGGTCTTATAGCCAAGACCAATACGGTCTGAAACGCCGGTCCGAAAATTTTCAATTAAAATATCTGTTGACTGACCTAATTTTTTTGCCACCTCGTACTCGTCGGGCTTTTTAAGATCAAGCTCACTGGAGCGCTGATCGTTGTTACTTATCGTGTAACATGTTGAGATCCCGTTCTGCATTGGGTGCAAGCGGCGAATAAACTCTCCTGTTGGACGCTCAACTTTGATCGTATCTGCTCCAAGATGACTTAGTATTGAGGCCGCCCAAGGCCCGACAATTGATGTGCCAATATTTAATACTTTGACACCATCCAATGGACCAACATGATTTTCATTTTTGTTATTTTTTGTCATATCTAAATACCTAGAATTCTGCGACTACTGTCACCAGCACTTTAATAGGTGGTGAGAATAGCGAAATAAGTTATTTTTTGCAAGCGTATACATTAATAGGTAAATATGACTGACTTATTATATTTCAATATATTTGGGGCTAAACGATTTTATAAAAGGATTTATTATATAATTGCTAAAAATACTGCATGCCTATACATTTATTCTCAGAGACATGGGTTGATTGCGTAATAATACTGACTAGTATAGGGTTTTATACCTTGGCCGGAGCCTCAATTCATACTTAGCAAGCCATTTTGCAGCGCAAAATAAGCCCGACTAACTACAATGAGCAATCAAATATGTCTATAAAACTGCAAGCGCTAGAACCTCTGGCCACTCAATATTGGGACCACGCGCTGGACAAAGTTATTGCCGATACCAAAGGCGCTCCGATACATGTCCACCAATTGATGGCTCATAATCCAAAGCTTTTAGAGGCCTGGTGGGACTTTAGGAACCATTGCGTTGAGGGTGGCACTTTAGGTAAACGCGCAGGTGAGCTTGTAATTTTAAGGGTCGCAGTCCACATGCAGGCTTGGTATGAATGGGGGTCCCATGTAGATCGAGCCTTAGTATGTGGCCTAACAATCGATGAAATCAATCAGGTACTAAACCGCTCCTCGGCCGGAAATTGGCGGCCAGCTGATGCTGCTTTGCTAAGCGCAGTTGATGAACTCATTGGGCAGCATTCTATTTCCGAACAGCTTCAGGTCGAACTTGAGATACATTTCGATACAGCGCAGCTTATGGACATTATTGCGATTCAGGGTATGTATGTAATCCTTGCCTGTATGATCAAAAGCTGGGGGCTTAAATTAGACCAAGAGGTCAATGACCGAATAGCCGAGCACACCAATGAACGAGACTTTTTAATTGCGGCTGCTCACTTTAAGGATAGCGTAGACTGAAATAAGGATCACCATCGAGCTATGTCTAAACTAAAAAACTCAACAGCAACTAATTGACCCGACGTAACACCCTACCATCGAGGAAGGCGCCTACATTTTCTACCATCTGCCCAACAAGGCGCTGTCTCGACTCCACTGCAGCCCAAGCGCTGTGTGGCGTAATAATTAGATTTGGGATCGAGCTGTCTAGTAGCGCATTACCATCAACCGGCGGCTCTGCTGACAGTACATCCAACCCAGCACCTGCAATCTCACCATCACCCAACGCTTTTCTTAGTGCAGGCTCATCAATCAGCGGGCCACGTGCCGTGTTAATAAGTACCGCTGACTCCTTCATCAACTTTAATTCCTCTGTTGCGATTAAATTTTGAGTTTGGGTTGTAAGCGGGCAATGCAAGCTAAGAATATCCACCATGGGCAATAGCTTGTGTAGCTCAACGCGAGGAAGCTTATCGCTATAAGTGCGCCCTGGGAGGGCTGCAAAAACTACCTGCATTTCAAAAGCCTCCGCAATTTTGGCGACACCTTTGCCAAGGTCACCAGCGCCCACAATACCCAAAGTTTTACCCGCAAGCTCTCGCACCGGATAGTTCAGCAGACAGAAAGACTCACTCTGAGCCCACCACCCATCCATCACTGCCTGATTGTATGGTTGAAGATTTGTGGTAAGCGCCAGAATAAGTGTCCAGGTATGCTGTACTACTGAGGCCGTGCCATAATTTACTGCATTACAGACCACTATCCCCTGCGCTGTAGCTGCCTCCAGATCTACGACATTAGTACCAGTGGCTAACACCGAAATCAGCTTTAGATTAGGCGCCTTTGAGAGAGTATCTGCATTGATAACGGTTTTGTTGGTCATCACTATCTCAGCATCCAAAATACGTTCAACTACCTCAGACGAAGGACAACTGGCATGTACTGTCCATTCCACTGGCAAATCGAACAGAGCACTGAATTCGAGATCATCGGGCCCGAGGGTGTCACAGTCGAGGATTACGCCACGCATAGTATTTTTTCTCTCTGAGTATTAATTAACAAAAAACAGTGTAAATGATAGGACTCTTTAGATAAATGATATTAACCCCATTAAAACTGCTAGAACAGACAGCGCAGTAGCTCGATTCATCAGTTATTGTGATGGGGTTAGGTATTGGACGAGGGAGTAAATATAGTTGTCTGGCCTGCCATTCTCGGTATATAAAAAACTAATCACGATGGTTCAGTACATCAACTTAGACCATCGCGACCTGACAGAACATAACTTAGATAATTATATAAAATGAACTGTCAACACAGTCCACGGGGCACGGCGAGATATTTATGGTGTTTATGATTAGATACATTTAGAAAGGACCACAGAGTTCGGTACAGAACACTGTGACCTTTCTACAGAAGAGCAAGACAAATGTAAGAGTGGAGTTTATTGAGAAGTACGATAATAAACTCCTACAAAATGGAGGCTTTCGAGGCACAGGCTTACTCCCACTCAATAGTAGAGCTATATTTATCGTAATAAAAACAATAGGTTACAAGCGCTACCAGCAGGTTTATAACTCGTTTGTAAATCAGTCCACTCATTGCGCACATCGCTTATCACTGTGAATCCTCTTCTTTTCAACATGTTAGGCAAATCGCACT
>Ga0233426_10000033_pt1 | contig 143395 bp, 159 predicted proteins | sample SI_118_April2016_6_FD_179875 | JGI IMG/M metagenome (GOLD analysis project Ga0233426, IMG submission 179875) | Seawater microbial communities from Saanich Inlet, British Columbia, Canada - SI_118_April2016_10_MG | ecosystem: Environmental > Aquatic > Marine > Inlet | place: Canada: British...
AGATGAATTAATGCCAATAAATAATATGACAGAAGAGCTTGCGGGAAAATTAATTATGACAGCAAGAGCTCCAATGTTTGAAGGACAAAAATAAAAAATGACAGATATTACAGTTAAAGATTTTTCAAAAATAATTGGATTACCAGTAGCTCGTTTAATAGATCAGCTTGAGCTTGCTGGCATTGAGAAAAAAAAAGAAAATGATTTAATTAGTGATGAAGAAAAAATGCAGTTACTAGATTATGTGAGAAATAGTCAGAATTCACCAGCTCCAAAACCTGAAGAAGAGAATATCTCTTCTAATGAAGTAAATGAAAACTTAGTTGAGAAAAAAACAAAAACAGTTGTTAGGAAGAAGAAAGTTTTTTCTAAAAAAAATAATCAAGTTACTGAAAAATTAGACCCTAAAGACATAAAGGTTGATTCAGATATATTGCCTGTCGAGAGTGAGCATAAAGAAGAGCTAGAAATTTCAAATGAGAATAATGAAGAGCATGCTGAAACAGAAGTTAAATTAGATTCATCAGATAATACAGAATCAACTGAAGATAATTCCAAAGATAAAGATTCTGAAGATAGTAATAAAAAAAGAAAAAAGAAAGCAAAAACAAAATTTGTAAATGACGAAAAAAGTAATGTTATTGTTAAATCTAAAAATAGAAGGCAGAGAATTCATGTCTCCGACGATAGATTTAATAGAAGAAAACCTTCTAGAAAAAATAAAGATAATAAGGGTGACGATAAACATCAGTTCGAAAAACCTACTGAGCCGGTAATACATACAGTTGAGCTTAGTGAATTTATTTCAGTAACAGAGATTGCTTCTGCGATGTCTGTCAAATCAGCAGAGGTGATAAAAGTATTAATGAAGATGGGAGTTATGGCAACAATCAATGAATCTTTAGATCAAGATACTGCAACTCTGGTAATTGAAGAAATGGGACATAAAGCTGTTCCTATTGATTTTGAAAATTTAGAAAAAAATATTTTAACTGTTGAGCCCGAAGAAAACTATGAGTTAGAATCTAGGCCACCAACAATCACTATAATGGGCCATGTCGATCATGGGAAAACATCTTTGTTAGATTATATTAGAGCTAGTAGAGTGGCTTCTGGTGAAGCTGGTGGAATTACTCAACATATAGGAGCTTATCAGGTAGAAACAAAGCATGGTTTGCTAACATTTTTAGATACACCTGGCCATGCTGCATTCACATCAATGAGAGCACGCGGGGCAAACTGTACGGATATAGTAATTTTAGTAGTAGCTGCAGATGATGGGGTTAAGCCTCAAACCATAGAGGCCATCCAGCATTCAAAAGCTGCAGGAGTTCCGATGATTGTAGCTGTAAATAAAGTAGATAAAGAAGGTGCTAACGTTGAAAATGTTAAAACAGAATTAACAAAGCACGAAGTTATTCCAGAGGAATGGGGTGGTGAAAATATTTTTATTGAAGTATCAGCTAAAGAAGGAACTGGAGTAGATAATTTGTTAGATTCAATATCTTTGTTATCTGAAGTGCTTGAGCTAAAAGCTGTATCAAAAGGTTCTGCAACGGGAGTAGTATTAGAGTCTTCACTTGATAAAGGAAAAGGCGCAACTGCAACTGTACTTGTCCAAAAAGGATGTATGAAAACTGGTGACAATATTTTATGTGGCCAAGAATTTGGAAGAATTAGAGCCATGATTGATCAAGATGGAAAAAGAGTAAAAATAGCAACACCATCAACTCCAGTTGTAATCTTAGGCCTATCTGGTGCTCCTGAAGTTGGAGAAGAAGTTTTGTCAGCTGTTAATGATAAAAAAATTAGAGATATTGCGGATGTTAGAAAAACTAAAATTAGAGAGAATAGGTTTGCCTCACAATATCAAGCTCCAACTTTAGATAATATATTTAGTAATTTAAAAAAAGGTGAGATACCTGCATTTAATATACTACTAAAAACAGATGTGCAAGGTAGTTCGCAAGCTATATGCGAATCACTCTTAAAATTAAATACAGATGAAGTTATAGTTAAAATTATTGGCTCTTCAGCAGGAGCAATAAACGAGTCAGATATAGCACTAGCAGAAGCATCAAATGCAATGATCGTGGGTTTTAATGTGCGCGCTGATAGCCAAGCAAAAAGAATAGTTACAGAGAAAAAAATTGATCTAAGATACTATAGTATTATTTATAACTTAATAGATGATGTTAAAGCTGGTATGAGCGGATTATTAATGCCAGAAATAAGAGAGGAAATTGTTGGGCTTGCAGAAGTTAAGGATGTATTTAAATCTTCAGCAATGGGAGCTGTTGCAGGTTGCCAAGTAATTGAAGGTAGTGTTAAAAAAGGAAACCCAATAAGAATTCTTAGAGATAATGTTGTGATTTATGAGGGAGAGCTAGAGTCGCTAAGAAGGCATAAAGATGATGTTAAAGAAGTTAAGTTAGGTACAGAATGTGGAATAGCAGTAAAAAATTATAATGATGTAAAGCCTGGAGACAATATCGAAGTGTTTACAAGAACTGAATTTGCAAGAACATTAGAATAATGAAATATGATTCTGATAACCAAAGGATACATAGAATTGGCTCTGTAATAAAAAAAGAGGTGGCTCAAATTGTTCAAAATGATATTAATGATCCAAGAATTAAAGATGTAGTTATCACAGAAGTAGAAATGTCTAAAGATTTAAAGCACGCAAGAATTTTTTTTATTATTTTTAAACATAAAAATAAAAATCCTGAAGAAGTAAAGCTAATAACAAAAACAATTAACTCGTCAAAATTATTTTTTAAAAAAAAATTATCAAAAAACTCAAATTTAAGATCTGTCCCAAATTTAAGATTTATTTTTGATGATACAGAAGCTAAAGCCTGTGAACTTGAAGAGCTGATTAATAAAAGCATAAATTGAAATGTCGGATTATAGACAAAGCTGTATAATTTTAGACAAACCCTCTGGGATATCCTCAAATCAGGCTTTATCTAAAGTAAAAAAAAAGATATCCCAAAAAAAGGCTGGATTTTCTGGAACATTAGATCCCTTAGCCAGTGGTCTTTTAATAATATTTTTTAATAAAGCTACAAAACTTTGTTCATATTTTTTGAATGCTGATAAGAGTTATGAAGCTATTGCTAAATTAGGTGAAACATCTACAACTGGAGATTTAGATGGCGATACTCTAAGTACTGCCGATGTTCCTAATTTAAAAGAATTAGATATCAAAATATTGGAGAAAAAATACACTGGAATTATTAAACAAACTCCTCCAATGTATTCTGCTTTAAAACATAAAGGTGTCCGTTTATATAAATACGCAAGAGAAGGAATAAATATTGATAGACCTTCTAGAGACATTGAAATTTATAGTATTAAAATTAATATTATAGACAATAATCATTTATTTATAAAAGTTAGATGTTCAAAAGGTACTTATATAAGAACGTTAGTTGAGCAGATTGGGTCAGATATAGGGTGCGGCGCATTGGTAAGCAAATTAGTTAGAACAGGTATTAATGATGTAAATATATCAAAATCAGTAAGCTTAGAGAATTTTTTGTCTAGTTCAGAAGAAGATATATGTAATAAATATATTATAAATGGTGATTTATTGCTAAGTAAAACAGATACTTGTATCTTATCTGAGTTAGATAAAGAACAAGCGCTAAAAGGTAATAAGGTAAAAATTCAAAACAAGCCTTGCGAATTAGTAAGAATTTATGACGAAGAAAAGAATTTTCTTGGTATTGGTAAAATTAATGAGGAGTCTGAGCTCTTACCAAAAAAAATTTTAGTATAAAACTTAGGTTTGTTTGAGCAATATAACGTGATAGAATGCGGCCTTAAATTAAAGAATAAGTGGAAATTATGGCATTATCAACAGAAGAAAAAAGTAAAGTTATTGAGCAGTATCAAAAAGGTGAATCCGATACCGGTTCTCCAGAAATACAAATAGCATTATTATCAAAAAGGATTGAATTTCTTTCTGAACACTTTAGTGTTCACAAAAAAGACCATCATTCGCGTCATGGATTATTAAAAATGGTGAATACTAGAAGAAAACTCCTTGATTACTTAAAGAGAAAGAGTGTTGAAAGATATCAATCAATAATCTCATCTTTAGGCCTAAGAAGATAACCTAAGAAGATAACCTAAGAGAAAAAAATGAAACCTTTGAAAAAGAAGTTCCAGTACGGAAATCATGAAGTAATTTTAGAAACAGGACAAATTGCGAGACAAGCAAATGGTGCTGTTTTAGTAAATATGGAAGGCACTGTAGTATTAACAACGGTAGTTGCGAAAAATGATGGGAAACCAAGAGATTTTTTTCCATTAACGGTTAATTATCAAGAAAAAACATACGCTGCTGGAAAAATACCAGGTGGATTTTTTAAAAGAGAAGGAAGGCCTGCTGAGAAAGAGACTTTAATTTGTAGATTGATTGATAGACCAATAAGACCTTTGTTCCCAAAAGAATTTACACATGAGGTGCAAGTAATATGTACAGTTATGAGTTTAAATACAGAAGTTGATGCCGACATACCAGCATTGATAGGAGCTTCAGCTGCATTAAAAATTGCTGGGGTACCATTTCAGGGACCACTTGGAGCAGCAAGAATAGGTTATAGCGAAGGTTCTTATATCTTAAATCCAAGTAAAACAGAGTTATTAACATCAGAACTAGATCTAATGGTTGCGGGAACTAAAGACGGCGTTCTAATGGTTGAGTCAGAAGCAAAAATGCTAAGCGAAGAAGTTATGCTTGGTGCTGTAGCTTTTGGACATAAAGAGATGCAAGACTTAATAAGTGAGATTAATAATTTTTCAGAAGAATTTGGTATAAAAGATTATGGTTGGGTTAAGCCTGAAAATTTAAACGCAAGTTTAGAAAAAGAAGTTTACGATCATTTTAAAGGTGATATTACAGAAGCTTACTTAATATCTGATAAAGCTGAAAGAAATGATAAAATATCAGAAATAAAAGATAACGCGCTTGAGAAATTCAATAATCAAGAAGAGTGTAAAAAAGACTGCATAGAAGACTCTATACATGACATTCAGAAAGACGTGGTAAGAAAAAATATTATAGCAGGCAAACCAAGAATTGACGGAAGAGATAATAAAACAATTAGAAATATAAATATCGAAGTTGGCCTCTTACCTAAAACACACGGAAGTGCATTATTTACCAGAGGTGAAACACAAGCTATCGTAGTGGCGACACTAGGAACAGACAGAGATGGTCAAATAATAGATGCGATAGAAGGAAAATACGAAGATAAATTTATGTTGCATTATAATTTTCCTCCATACTCAGTTGGCGAAACAGGATTCGTAGGTTCTCCAAAGAGAAGAGAAATCGGTCACGGCAAGCTGGCAAAAAGAGCTATGGTCCCAGTATTACCTTCCCCAGAAGAATTTCCATATGTAATCAGGATTGTATCGGAAATTACAGAGTCAAATGGCTCAAGTTCAATGGCAAGTGTTTGTGGATCAAGTCTTTCATTAATGGATGCCGGGGTCCCAATAAAAGCTCCAGTTGCTGGAATAGCAATGGGTTTAATAAAAGAAGGTGATGATTTCGTAGTTTTGTCAGATATATTGGGTGACGAAGATCATTTGGGAGATATGGATTTTAAAGTTGCTGGAACTAATGATGGTGTAACAGCTCTTCAGATGGATATTAAAATTAACGGTATTACTGAAGAAATTATGAAAATTGCACTTGGTCAAGCAAAAGAAGGAAGAATACATATCTTAGGAGAAATGAATAAAGTAATTCAAACTTCAAGAGAAGAGGTTTCAGAAAATGCACCAAGATTTGTAACTATACAAGTTAAAGCTGATAAAGTAAGAGACGTTATTGGTAAAGGTGGCGCAACAATAAGATCGCTGACAGAAGAAACTGGTGCAATAATAGATATTGATGATACTGGTTTAATAAAAATTTCGGCTGTTGACAAAGAGGCTGTAGAGCTTGCGAAAGCAAAGATTGAGCAATTAACAGCAGATGTTGAAGTTGATAAAATTTATGAAGGAAAAGTTGCAAAAATTATGGACTTCGGAGCTTTTGTTAATGTTCTTCCAGGTAAAGATGGTTTGGTTCACATATCTCAGATTTGTGAAGAGAGAGTGGAGAATGTTACTGATAAAGTTAAAGAGGGTGAAATTGTAAAAGTTAAGGTTCTTGAGATTGATAAGCAAGGAAGAATAAAATTAACAATGAAAGGTTTAAATTAATTTAACTCTAGACTCGAATGCATAAAGACTGGAAAACTATATTAACAAAAGAAGAATTTTTTGTTTGTAGAGAAAAGGGAACAGAGCCTGCTTTTTCTGGTAATTACGATAAGCTTTATGAGATTGGAACATACTATTGTAAATGCTGCGGAAATAAACTTTTTGAGTCTAATGCAAAGTTTGATTCAGGATCTGGTTGGCCAAGTTTTACAGCGCCCACCGCAAAAGAAAATATAACTTGTATTGAAGATCGTAGTCACGGAATGACACGAATAGAAGTACAATGTTCAAAATGTAATTCTCATTTGGGTCACGTGTTTAATGATGGGCCAAGCCCCACTTATAAAAGATTCTGTATAAACTCAATTAGCTTATTTTTTAAAAAGTCTTAATTTAATAATAAATATATATCACTTTATGTATATATAAGGCTTTGCAGAGATTGGTTTTTTTGGTTAAAATAGAGATCGAAGTTTAAAAATAGTGAGGAGAACGATATGAAAGTATCATGGGATGAAAGTGTATGTATTCATGCTGGAAAGTGTGTACAAGGAGCACCAGAGGTATTTAAAGTGGAAGATGGTAAATTTGTTATAGATACATCGGCAAGTTCAGAAGATAAAATTACGGATGTAGTTTCTGAGTGTCCATCAGGTGCGTTAAAGATAGAGTAAAATTTATAAAAATATTCTCTTAGGAGGGAAATATGATCGGTGATAAATTAGCATCGGCTATGCAGTTATATGGCAATGTGAATTGTATAAATACAGCCAAGGCATTACAAACAGCAGCTGAAAAAGGCGTTGATATTGAAACGCATGATATAAATAGCGGAGAAGAGGCTGGAGATATTTCCCCACTTCACAGTGCTCCAGTACTCAAAGATTTAGATAATGTTGTTTATGGGCCAAATGCAATAATATCTTATCTTGATGATAAAGGTTTTGGACCATCTTTAGTTCCAAGAAATGGAGTTATAAGAGCTATAATGTATCAATATGCTCATATAGCAACTGATTACGTTCAAATGGAAGCTTATGGTATGTTAACTGGCTCTGGTGGTAATTTAGACATAGTTAATAAAGCATTTGATCTTTTAGAGAATATATTAGCTAACCCACCAGATCCAAAATTAAAAAAAGGCGTATATATTTGTGGTGAATTTTCATTAGCAGATATTCACTGGATGTCATGCGTTAATGCTTTAGAAATTTCTGGCAATGATCTTGTTTCATCAAGAGCAAAAGTCAGCGAGTGGTGTGCGGCAGTTAAAAGCCACCCATCAACAAGTAAAGAGGCTATAGTGCCTTATACTTGTTTACCTACAAAAGAAGATATAGATGCAGGTAAACTAAGAGGTGTGGGAATTAACTCAGCATAGGTTTTGCGTACTGGCAAACTTATTAATATTTAATTAAATTAGTGTAGTAAACACAAGGAATTACTATAATTTTATGTTTGGATTTGGCAAAAAAAAAGGACCAAAGGCAGTTTCACTAAACTCAGATCAATTTACATTTGATGTCGAGCCTGAGCAAAATATTTTAGATGCAGCATTAAAAGCTGGCGTAGCATTCCCTCACGATTGTAGAGTAGGGAGCTGTGGATCATGTGCTTGTAAATTAACTGATGGTAAAATTAAAGCAACAGCTGACTTTAGTTATGTATTGGATGGAGATCAACTTAAAGACGGAATGATTTTAGCTTGCCAATCAAGAGCTAAAACACCTCTTAGTATCGTTGTAGATATTGATAGTGATGCTAAAGCAAGCGCTACAAAATCGTATAATGGTATAGTTAAAAAGGTAACTCCTTTAACGCATGACATAATGGAACTTACTATTGGTATAGATGGTTTAGAACATAGTGGTTATGCAGGGCAATATTCTGAATTAATGGTTAAACAAGTCGGAGCGTCAAGATCATATTCATTTGCAAAAGCACCTCAAAATGAAAACCCAGATGAGCTATCTTTTTTTGTAAGAAACGTTCCTAAGGGAAGATTTAGCAAATGGTTATTTGCAAAAGATCCTACAGGGCAAAAATTAGAAATTAAAACTCCTTTTGGTTCATTTTATTATCGCGAAGGCAAAGGACCTATGGTTTGCATAGCTGGAGGCAGCGGCATGAGTGCTGTTAAAGCAGTTTTAGAGCAAGCAGCAATAGATCAAGTTGAAAGAGATGCAATATATTTATTTGGAGCAAGAACACAAGATGATATTTATAGTAAAACTGAATTAGAAGAGATACAAAAGAAATGGAATCCCAATTTTAAATTTGAATTTGTGTATGTACTAAATATGGAGCCTGAAGATTCTGATTGGCAAGGCGCAAGAGGAATGGTAACTGATTACTTAAAATCAGAATACATAGAAAAAGGTAAGTTAGATATGAAAGAATGCCAAGGATATTTATGTGGACCACCACCGATGATTGATGCAGCAATAGGTGAATTTACGGCTGAAGGCATGCCAAATGAAGAAATATTCTTTGATAAATTCTTAGATTCAGGATCAAAATAAAAATAACTGGTAAATTCTGTTATTATTTGTAAAATAATGACAAATTTCTGAAAGAGGAGAAATCTAATGAGAGAATACATAGCAGCAGTAATAATTATAGCATTTACATCTCTAAGTTTTTGGGGAATGAATCAATTTGGTTTTCAAAATAATCAACATGATATTTTATGGGCTATTGGAGCAGGACTTGCGATATTGATAACATTATTAATTAACGTATATATTTATTTTATTGTTTGTAAAGAAACACCATGGGAGTGGCAAAAGAAAGAAGATTAATTCTTTTTTATTTCTTTGACTTTAGAATGTATAACTCCATCAGTAACTCTAATCGTTAAATCTTTATTTTCTTTAAAATTAGATATTTTATTTGAAATTTTCCCATCACAATAAACTATAGAGTAACCTTTATCTAAAATAGACAAAGGATTTATATCTTTAATTCTATTGTTTTTTAAATTTATAATGTTTTTCTTTCGAGTTATTATGTTATTCAAAGCATTTTTTAATACTTCTTTATTATTATTTATTTTTGACTCAAGTTCTGAAATTTTACTAATTGGATCTAAAGATTTTAATTTTACTTTTACCACATTCATCTTATTTCTTTCAGACATTAAATTAGATAATAGTTTGGTTTTCAAGGTTTCAAGATAAATATCTACTGTTTGATTATAGTTATTAATTTTATTTTCAGGATTATTTTTTTCAACACTATTTATATTTTCTTTTAACTGGTATTTTTTATTATTTAATATATTGAAGAGTATATTGTCTAATCTATTCCTAAATTCATGAAAGCAATTTGAAATGTCACCAACTGATTCTCTTGTAGCAATTTCTGCTGCTTCAGAAGGAGTAGCTGCCCTCATATCAGAAACTAAATCTACTATTGTAGTATCAGTTTCATGACCTACAGCTGTAATAATTGGTATTTTTGAGTTATATATTTGCCGAGCTAAATATTCATCATTGTAACCGATTAAATCTTCAAGTGATCCGCCGCCCCTTGCAATTATAATAACATCTGAACTATTTTTTTTATTAATTTCTATAAGCTGTTTTATTATACTAGTAGGACAATTTTCTCCTTGAACATTGCAGGCATAAATTTCTATCGCAACTCCTGGCAGCCTTCTTTCAATTATCTTTAATATATCTTGAATTACTGATCCCGTAAGTGATGTTATTACTGATATTGATTTAGGATATTTTGGTAAATTCTTTTTAAATTTTATATCAAATAAACCTTCGTCCTTAAGTTTTAATTTTAACTTTTCAAAAAGTTCGTGAAATTTTCCAGTGCTAACAGAAGAAATTCCAACTATATCCAGCTGGTAAGTTCCATTCTTTTCATAAAAAGAAACTTTACACTTTATTAAGGCTTTTAATCCAACTTTTGGATAAACCTGCATTTTTGATACTCGAGCACTCCACAATGTACATTTAACTGATGACGTTTCATCTTTAAGTGTAATGTAAATATGGCCACTTTGAGCTTTATTTAATTGAGATATTTCTCCTTCCACTATTACATACCCATTAAATGAGCACTCAATAATGTCCTTAACGTGACTATTAATCTCACTTACGCTATAGATTTTTTCTTCTGCATTTACCATGATATTTGTAATATACAATATAAAGATACTTTTGTTTACTTTTCTTAAATAAAACCTATAATACCGTTTTGTAGAGAGAGGTTAATATGCTAAAAGTTATTCAAGAAGCTTTAACATTTGATGACGTTCTACTTGTGCCCAATCACTCCAATATTCTTCCGTCAGATGCCTGTTTAAAAACACAACTTACATCAAAAATTCAATTGAATATACCATTATTATCTGCTGCCATGGATACTGTTACGGAATCCGAGCTTGCCATATCTATAGCTCAAGAAGGAGGAATAGGGATCATTCATAAAAACTTATCAGTTGAAGATCAGGCTAATGAAGTTCTGAAAGTTAAAAAATATGAAAGCGGTGTAATTTCAGATCCAGTTGTAACTTCACCAGATTGCTCCATAAAAGAAGTTCTAGAATTAACAGCAAAACACAAAATATCTGGAGTTCCGGTTGTTGAGGGTAAAAATCTTGTTGGTATAGTTACATCTAGAGACTTGAGATTTGTAAATAAAGTTAACCCAAAAGTTTCAACTATCATGACGCCAAAAGAAAGGTTAGTTACAGTTCAAGAAGGAGCCTCTAAAGAAACCGTACAATCACTTTTGCATAAAAATAGAATTGAAAAGGTTCTTGTGGTTAATTCTAAATTCCATTTAAAGGGAATGATAACTGTAAAAGATATGCAAAAATCAAAAGATTTTCCAAATGCTTGCAAAGATAAACTTCAAAGACTTAGAGTTGGCGCAGCAATTGGTGTTGGAAAAGATATGGAAGAAAGAGTTAAAAATTTAATTGATGCTGAAGTTGATGTGCTAGTTATAGATACAGCTCATGGACATTCAAAAATGATAATAGATTCTATTAAATTAATCAGAAAAAAATATCCAAAGCTTCAGTTGATAGCGGGTAATATTGCAACAAAAGAAGCAGCAAAAGCATTGATTAAAGCAGGAGTAGATGCTGTTAAGGTAGGAATTGGCCCCGGATCAATTTGCACAACTAGAATTGTAGCGGGAGTAGGTGTGCCACAAATTACAGCGATATCAGATGTTGCAAGCGCAACCAAAGGAACAACTGTAAAAGTTATAGCTGATGGTGGTATAAGATTTTCAGGTGATATTTCTAAAGCACTAGCAGCCGGAGCAGACTCTGTGATGCTAGGAAGTTTATTTGCTGGCACAACAGAAGCTCCCGGTGAGATTGAATTATACCAAGGCAGAACATATAAGAGTTATCGTGGAATGGGATCAATTGGTGCTATGAAAAGTGGATCTAGTGAAAGATACTTTCAAAATCCAGAGAGCTCATCAGATAAATTTGTTCCAGAAGGTATTGAGGGTAGAGTTCCATATAAAGGTGGTATGACAAGTATACTTCATCAGCTGCTAGGTGGAATTAGATCAAGTATGGGATATTTAGGTTGCGCAGGTATAACTGAACTTCATAGTAAAGCTAAATTTGTTAAAATAACAAACGCTGGAATGAAAGAAAGCCATGTTCATGACGTAATGATTACTAAAGAAGCTCCAAATTACCAAATTGACAAATAATGCATGAAGAAAAAATATTAGTAATTGATTACGGTTCTCAATATACCCAATTAATTGCAAGGCGCATAAGAGAAAATAATACTTACTGCGAAGTGTTGAGTCCAGAATCATTAATCAAAATTAAAAATCTAGATAATATTTTAGGTGTAATTCTTTCTGGTGGGCCAAATTCTGTAATAGAGAACAATAACTATGATTTACCTGATCTATTGTTTAAAAAAAACACCCCTTTATTGGGAATTTGTTTTGGGATGCAGCTAATATGTAAAAAATTCAACGGAAAAATTCAAGAATCTACATCAAGAGAATATGGAAAAGCAAAGTTAGAAATTAAAAAAGATGTTCCAATCCTAAATGGTTTAAATAAAACTTTAGAAGTTTGGATGTCGCATGGTGATAGTGTTACAGAAATTCCAAATAATTTTTCAGTTATAGCAACTACTAATAAAAAAAGTTTATCTGCAATAAAGTCAAATGATAGAGAGATATATGGCATTCAATTTCATCCTGAGGTAACTCACACACTAGATGAGGGTAAAATAATTTATAATTTTGTTAATAAAATATGTAGGTCAAAAGGAGAGTGGACAACAAAAAATATAATAGATAACCAAGTTTCTCATATTAGAGAAAAAGTACAAAGTGATCATGTAATATTAGGTTTATCAGGTGGTGTTGATTCATCAGTTGCGGCAGCTATTATTCATAAAGCTATTCAAAGTCAGCTCACATGTATATTTATTGATAATGGACTTTTGAGATTAAATGAGAAAGAGCAAGTTGAAAAAGGTTTTAAAGATTTCAAAAATATAAAAATTATTTATGTAGATGCAGCTAAATTATTTTTAGGAAGACTTAATGGGGTTACAGATCCCGAAGATAAAAGAAAAGTAATCGGCAAGACATTTATTGATGTTTTTGAAAGAGAATCGAAGAAAATAAAAAATGCGAAGTGGTTGGCACAAGGAACTATTTATCCAGATGTAATTGAGTCTGCAGCATCTTCAGAAAATGCACACCTTATTAAATCTCATCATAATGTAGGGGGCTTACCCAAAGATATGAATCTAAAACTTTTAGAACCTTTGAGAGAACTTTTTAAGGATGAAGTAAGGAAGCTTGGTATTGAGTTGGGCATAGATTCAAAGTTAATAAATAGACATCCATTTCCCGGCCCAGGATTAGCAGTTAGAATTCTTGGAGAAGTAAAAACTGAATACGCAGATATATTAAGACAGGCTGATGATATATTTATAAAAATGTTACATGAAAAAAATTTATACAATAAAATTTCTCAAGCTTTTACAGTTTTTATGCCAGTTAAATCAGTTGGTGTCACTGGCGACGGAAGATCTTATGGGAATGTAGTGTCTTTAAGAGCCGTAAAAACAATTGATTTTATGACAGCTAAGCCATTTAATTTTCCATTTGAATTTCTAGAAGAAGTATCTACTAAAATAATTAATGATGTCCCAGATATTTCTCGTGTTTGTTTAGATATTTCATCAAAGCCACCAGCAACAATAGAGTGGGAATAAAAATTGTTTAGTAGAGATGCAATTTCTTTATTTGGTTTAATAATTGGTTTATCTGTATTATCTATATTTATATTTTCTGAGCCTCCCGAAGGTCTTAGTAAGATAGGATGGTTAACTGCAGGTGTAGCTTTATTGATGACAATTTGGTGGATAACAGAAGCCATACCAATATATTTGACGGGTATAATACCTCTTATTTTATTTCCTATTTTTAATATTTTTGATTTAAAGTTAGTTGCAAGTTCTTATGCGCACCCGCTAGTTTTATTATTTTTAGGAGGCTTTATAATTGCATCAGCTATGGAAGCTTGTGGATTACATAAAAGAATAGCTTTAAATATTTTATCTTTATCAGGAACAAGCCCAAGTAAGATAATTGCAGGATTTATGATTGCTACAGCTTTTATAAGTATGTGGGTAAGTAATACTGCCTCAACAATAATGATGTTACCCATAGCAGTATCTGTGATTACAATTTTTTCAAATCAGCCAAATATTAGAAATGAAAATTTTGCAATACCATTATTACTTGCAATAGCTTATTCCGCATCTATTGGAGGTGCTTCTACATTAATAGGTACTCCAACAAATATCATGTTGTCTAGTATTCTTAGCGACAGTTACAATTATGAAATAAGTTTTTTAGATTGGTTGCTTATTGGCTTACCAGTAGCAATTTTTTTATTACCAACAGTCTGGTTTTTTCTAACAAATATAAGCTTCAATGTATCTAAAAAAAAATCGAATGCACTGGAAAGAACAATTCAAGAAATGAGAGGAGAAATTGGCAGCCCATCTTTTACAGAAAAAATTGTTGCCACAGTATTTTTTTTAACAGCTACATTTTGGGTTCTTAGAAGAAGTTTAAATGAAATATTTAATTTAAATTTAAATGATACATCTATAGGACTTTTGGGAGCTCTACTATTATTTTTAATTCCAACTAGCAAAACAACAAGAGCTTGTAACTGGGAGACTGCAAATAAAATTCCTTGGGGAATATTACTTTTAGTAGGTGGTGGTATTGCATTATCAAAAGCATTTAATTCATCAGGTTTAGCGATATGGATTGGAGAATTTTCAAATTATTTCTATGGTTATAATATTTATCTTTTGATATTTATTGCTGTTGCATTAATAATTTATCTAACAGAGTTAAATTCTAATACAGCAACAGTCGCAACATTTATGCCAATCCTAATTATATTTGCTATTAGTATAAATCAAAATCCTTTGTTCTTTGTTATTCCAGCAACTATTGCAGCTAGTTGTGCATTTATGTTGCCGATAGCAACTCCTCCAAACGCAGTTGTTTTTGGGAGCGGTAAAATTGCAATAAAAGATATGATTAAGGCTGGGTTCCTGTTAAATATTATCTCAATCGTCGTGGTCACGATCATTAGTATAATTTTCATTAAGCTTGTATTTGACGCTCAAATTGGAGAGCTTCCAAACTGGATATAGTTATACCTTTTCAGTTGTTTAACAATTTCTTTAGAACTTTCAGGTAGATTATGTGATAGTATTTTTTAAGATTTTTGTAAAAGAATTAAACGTGAGAAAAACCTTAATAAGTTATTTCTCACGAATTTTCTAGATATTATATTTTACCGTCTAAACCCATTTGATAATACTTATGTACGATACTATCTTGATTGTCTAATAACCAATCAATACTAGGCTCATTTTTCATTGCCTTATGTATTGCCTGAGCTGTTGCTTTTCGATGAATATCAAAAAGTATTTTGTGGTCTAGATTTTCATCATCAATTACTGATGGGTTTAACCATACAGAAACTATGATTCCTAAATCATTAGCTTTTTCTTTTGGAATATCGCCATTTCTTACTGCATCCAAAACACCATTTGCTATAGCGCCTTGAACTGTACCCATTAAAATATTTGTATATTTTGTATCTTTAACAGTTACCTTGCTCACCATTAAAGTTGCTGGCTTTACCATAATATCCGTATTCATTATTGCTAAGACTCTTGAATGTCCTTTTACTTGGTCACCTAAAAGTGTGGCAAAAGCAGTCCCTACTGGCCCATCAAGCTCACCTATAATTATTTCTGGTTCTGCTGCTGTTCCTGGAGGACCACCTGCAACTAGTGATTCTGCAACTCTCATAACTATTCTATCGCTCATTTTATTTACTCCTTGAAAGTTAATAGATTTAAATTAATACTAAATGAAAAATTATAATAGCAATATAAAGTAATTAGTTCTATGAGTTAATATATGAATGATAAAGACTACATTAAGGAATGCTTGTCTCTTGCAAAGCAAGCTAAAGTTAAAAATGAAATACCTATAGGAGCATTAATTATTAAAGATGGTGTTGTGATATCTAAATCACATAATTTATCTATCAGTAATAATGATCCAACGGCACATGCTGAAATAAACGTTATAAGAGATGCTTGTAAAAAAATAAATAACTATAGATTGAGTAATGCGGTCTTATATACAACATTAGAGCCTTGCATAATGTGTATTGGAGCAATTTGTGAGGCAAGAATAAACAGGGTAGTTTTTGGAGCATATTCAAACATTAAAACTGATACAAATGAAGATTTCAAACTTATTAAAAAAAAATATAACTTAGATCACACGCCAGAATTTTTCGGAGGAATTCTTGAGAAGGAATGTGCTTTAATTATTAAAGATTTTTTTAAGGCTAAGCGTCGCTAAATGTGATTTTTTATCATCATAAATTACATTTAAATAGGCTTGAATTCTTGCAACATATTTTACTGGCTCATTTCCTCTCGCGTAACCGTATTTAGTTTTTTTATAAAACTTTTTTACTTTTAAAAGAGGTAGATATTTTCTTACGTCAGACCAGTAATTAGGATTAGCACCATGTCTCTGTGTAATAACCCTAGCGTCTTCTAAGTGACCTAAGCCTACATTATATGCTGCTAGAGTCATCCAGATTCTATCTGAGCCTAAAACAGTCTCTGGTAATCTTTTAAAAATATTTTCTAAATATTTCACTCCTCCATACACACTTTCATTTGGATCTAGTCTGTTTTTAACTCCAATATAATTTGCTGTGTCTTTAGTAAGCATCATTAACCCTTTGACTTTGGTTCTTGAAACAGCTTTATGATCCCAGTGTGATTCTTGATAAGAAATAGCAGCAATTAATTCCCAAGAAAAGATAGAGTTTCTAGTATGTTTTTTAAAATAACTAATATATTTTGGAAGCTTATCGCTCATTTTTTTGGTAAAAATATTTTTTTCAACTTGATTTAGATATCTGTTTTCATCGAGTGATAAATATATATCTTTTTGAACAAAGCATTCGTCTTCACTTGTATATAGAGGAACCTCAAAATCTCTGAACGAATTGCTTCCCGAGAAACCAAAGGTGCAGATAATTGGCAATATATAAAGTAATATATATTTATCTGAAATACTTTGTTTTTTTGTTGACCAAGTAATGGTTTATTTCCTTTTTTTATATACTTGGGTAAACATTTAAACACAATATGTTGTGTTTTTCAATATAATAAATACATTATAATATACTAATATAGTTTTATTTAATATCGAATATTTGTATTAAGGTCTTGTCTAAAACTTAACATTGGTGTACTTTACACATCTTGATTGAATTTTAAATCTTAAAAATTTAAAATAAAATAATAAACGAATGAATCGTTAATAATCAAAAAAATAAGAAAAATTGGAGAGAAAAGTACAAATGGCAACTATTCCAGGTCTAGTATTATCACATAATCAGAACCATCCAGATTCAGTAGCGCTTAGATATAAGCAACTTGGCATATGGAACTCATATAGTTGGAAAGATTACTTAGAAGAAACTTCTACACTAGCAAATGCTTATAAATCCATCTCAATAGGGAAGGGTACAGTAGTGGCTATTTATGGAAACAATGTACCAAAACTTATTTTCTCTATAGCGGCAATTCAAACATTAGGTGGAATCGTAGTACCTGTTCATCCTGAATGTACTAGTGTAGAGCTAAAAAAAATATTATCAGAATCAAAAACAGAATTTTTAATCTCGGAAGATCAGCAACAGGTCGATACTTACTTAGATATTGAATCAGATTGTCCGGTCAAAAGTGTTATCTACCTAGATGGAAGAGGCATGATAAATTATAAAAATGACAAACTGCATTCTTACGATGAGCTCACCGCAAAAGCAAAAAGCGCTAATTTTGAAAAAGAAATACAAGCACTGAATGAAAATGATACAGCTTTTTATTTATTTGACGAGCATGAAGATTCTATTTATAAAGTAACTCATAAAGCTATAATTGATAATAGTGAAAAAATTATTTCGCTAAATTCTTTAACAGATAAAGATTCAATTGTTTCTTATTTGCCTCTATCTATACCAACAAATTTACTCTTTACTTATATAACATCGTTGTCAAGTGGAATGTCTTTTAATTTACCAGAAAGCAATCAGACAATAGAAAAAGATTTACAAGAAATTGGCCCAACAATTTTATATGCACCGTCATTTGTATTTAAACATATAATTACTTCAATAAGCTACAGAATAGAATCTGCGTCAGAGTCTAATTATAATAGATACATGAGTCATTATAAAATGCTTATGGAGATTTATGATAAAGAAGTCAGCGGAACAAACTCATTTTTTGATAAAATTAAAAAAACTTGGATAATGCTGACAACTTTCTTGCCGGCAAAAAATGTATTTGGTCTTACAAAAATAAAGCATGCTTTTGTTAGTGATGGAGTATTATCAAAAGTCAACTTTGATTTTTTTCACGCTATCGGTGTAGAGATTCAACATTCTTTTGGGCAAGCTTCCTCATGCGGTTGCATTTCAGTTCAGCCAGATCATTCCGTTTCATCTGAGAACGTAGGTTCAGTAATGCAAGGTTCAGAAATTAAAGTAAATGAAAAATCAGAGGTCTGTTATAAATCAGATTGTTCAGCTGAACTTTTAAGCGGAAAATCAAATATAGAGGATGGTTGGGTTAACTCTGGGTATGTTGGTAAGATTGATGATGCAACAGGAAATTTAGTAATTAGAGGAAGAAGTGAAGATATAATTACCCTAAAGTCAGGAAAACAATTTTCACCAGAAAGTATAGAAAACCTGATCTCATGCTCACCATTTGTTAAGTCGTCTATAATCGTAGGTCAAGGTCAAGATTCAATTTCAGTAATTGTTGTAATAGACCCTAATTCAGTAAATTCATGGGCGGATAGAAAAAATATTAGGTACACTGGTTATACAGAGCTTGCGGCAAAACAAGAAGTTAAGGATTTGATAAAAAGTCATATAACTTGTGTTAATGAAACACTTGAATCTGAGTTAAAAGTAAAAAGTTTTGTAGTTTTACATCGCACACTGGTTATGACTCAAGGTGAAGTTCAAAAACTATGGAAGTAATGAGAAAAAGTATAGAAACGAATTTAAAAGATGTTCATTCAGCGATCAAAGAAAATAAAAACGATTTTATTGTTAATGATATAGATCAATTATCATATGAACTTAGTATTAATAAAATATAAATAGCCAAGAGAAAAAAATGTCAGATATATTAAAAGTAGAAAATGTAACTCTTCAATTTGGTGGTGTTAAAGCTATAACAGACATTAGCTTTAATGTGAAAGAAGGAGAGATATGTGCAGTTATTGGCCCTAATGGCGCAGGTAAAAGTTCAATGCTTAACGTTATCAATGGAGTATATTTGCCGCAAGTTGGAACAGTAACTTATAATGGAGTTACACGAAGAACTATTAATCCAAGAGATGCTGCGATAGCAGGAATGGCTAGAACATTTCAAAATATAGCTTTATTCCAAGGAATGACAGTTTTGGAAAATATTATGACGGGACGAAATTTATTTATGAAGTCAACATGGCTTGAGCAAGGTCTAAATATTGGTAGAGCAAGAGAAGAAGAAAGATCAAATAGACTTGCTGTAGAAAAAGTAATTAAATTTCTACAGATTGAATCAATCAGAAAAACTCCAGTAGCAAAATTGCCATACGGTCTTCAAAAAAGAGTTGAATTAGGAAGAGCATTAGTTGCTGAGCCAAAAATACTATTGCTTGATGAGCCAATGGCCGGAATGAACTTGGAAGAAAAAGCTGATATGTCTTGCTTTATATTAGAGATTAATAAAGAGCAAGGTATTACAACAGTAATGATTGAGCATGATATGGGCGTGGTGATGGATATATCCGACCATGTTGTAGTATTGGATTATGGTAAAAAAATTGGTGATGGTTCACCAACAGAAGTTATGGCTAATCAAGATGTTATAGATGCTTATCTTGGGGTAAGCCACTAAATAGGGGTATTAATATGGATTGGGTTTATTTAATAGAAGTATTGGTAGGAGGTTTACTTTCAGGAGTAATGTATTCCCTTGTCGCTATTGGATTTGTTTTAATTTATAAGTCGTCAGGAATTTTTAATTTCGCACAAGGAACAATGCTTTTGTTTGCATCTTTAACCTTTGTTAAGATGACAGAAAATGGAATTGGTTTCTGGACCGCACTATTTATAGCTGCTGGAATAATGGTTATTTTTGGTGTCGCGACAGAAAGATTTGTTATTAGACCATTAGCAAACCAAAATCTTCTGGCTTTATTTATGGCTACAGTAGGTTTAGCAACATTCCAAGAAGGGTTTTCGCAATTTATATGGGATTCAGATGTTCATGGATTGCAAATGAATAAATTTTTAGATATCGGGTTACTAGATCCAAACCCTATATTCATGTCAGACCATATACCATGGCTTGACATTCTGATTCCGCAATTTGATATATTTGCATCATTAGTAGCTGGATTAATGATCGTAGTATTAGCGTTCTTTTTCCAAAAAACAAAAACAGGCTTATCTTTAAGAGCAGTTTCTGACGATCATATGGCAGCTATGGCTGTTGGCATACCTCTGCAAACAGTTTGGGCAGTTGTTTGGGCTGTAACAGGTATTATCGCTTTGGTTTCAGGTTTATTATGGGCAGAAAGAGTAAGTGTTTCATTCACATTGATAGAAGCAGTTATGAAAGCTCTTCCTGTTATCCTAATTGGTGGCCTCACATCTATACCAGGCGCAATTGTTGGAGGTTTAGTGATAGGTGTTGGAGAAAAATTAGGTGAAATATATTTAGCTGATGTTTTTGGAGGTCAAGGAATAGAACTTTGGTTTGCATATTTTATGGCATTAATGTTCTTAGTGGTTAGGCCTCAAGGTATGTTCGGCGAAAAATTAATCGAAAGGGTGTAAATAAATGATATATAGAGAAACAGGACATTTTGTAACAAATTATTTAAAGGACAGAGAAATCTTTCCTATGACTTTTGATAAAGTTGTCGCTTTAATAGGATTATTGTGGCTATTTTTATGGGTGCCAACAACATCAGAATATTTTTTAAGTGCACACGTTATTCCAATATTGGCAGTAGGTTTAGCAACTGTTGGTTTGAATATATTAACAGGATTAACAGGGCAGTTATCATTAGGAACAGCTGGATTTATGTGTGTTGGTGCATTTGGAACATATAATTTAATGTTAAGACTTCCAGATTATTTAATGTCATTGCCAGTAGCTCTATTAATGTCAGGAATATTTGCAGGATTAGTGGGAGTAGTGTTTGGACTTCCAGCTATAAGAATTAAAGGCTTTTATTTGTTAGTATCAACATTAGCAGCTCAATATTTCGTATGGTGGTTTTTTAATTCATACGCATGGTTTTTAAACTATGAATCTTCAGGTGTGGTCGCTATAGCGCCAAAATTTTATGATTATTGGGGCCTAGGGAATTTCCTCGGTGTTGATATGCAAGGGTACCCAGCTAGATATCTTTTAGCTTTAGTTGTTTGTATAGGGTTAAGTTATTTTGCGAAAAATTTATTAAGAAGTAACACGGGTAGAAATTTTATGTCTGTTCGTGATAGAGATATAGCGGCAAGTGTAATGGGAATTAGTGTTCCAAGAGCAAAACTACTAGCGTTCTTTATAAGTTGTTTTTATTGTGGTGTTGCTGGTGGTATTTACTCATTTTTATACATTGGTAACGTAGATTTAATGATCTATGAGGTTGACCGTTCATTTACAATTTTATTCATGCTGATAATTGGTGGGTTAGGATCAATTTCTGGATCTTGGTTGGGAGCAATATTTGTCTATGAGTTTCCAATAGTATTTACATGGGTAGGGGATTTTATATTCCAAGGCGCATTTAATACAGCTGTCGTAGAAAATGTATCAAATATGGTTTACGGTGTGTTTATTATTGCGCTGTTGATTAGAGAGCCTGGTGGGTTTGCAGCATTATGGGCAACCACAAAACAAAAATTAAGAATGTGGCCATATCCACACTAAAGAATAAGAGGAAAAAAAATGTCTAAATCTTTATTAAAAATTAACAATATTGAAGTTGTATATAATCATGTAATTCTTGCATTACGTGGTGTTACATTAGACGTTGAAGAAGGTAAAGTTGTGTCATTACTTGGTGCTAATGGATCAGGAAAAACTACAACATTAAAAGCTTGCTCAAATTTATTACATGCCGAGCGTGGAGCAATAACCAAAGGTACTATTGAGTATCAAGAAAAAGACATTGCGAATCATGGAGCGTTCAATTTAGTTAAAGATGGGGTTGCCCAAGTTCTCGAAGGAAGACATTGTTTCTCTCACCTTACAGTTGAAGAAAATATAATGACAGGGTCGTTTATAAGAGAGAATTCAAAAGAAGCAAAACAAGATTTAGAGAGAGTGTATGATCATTTTGAAAGAATTAGAATAAGAAGAAAAAGTTTAGCGGGATTTACATCAGGCGGTGAGCAACAAATGATAGCAATGGGAAGAGCTTTAATGTCTAGACCAAAACTAATACTTCTAGATGAGCCATCAATGGGATTAGCGCCTCAACTAGTAGAAGAAATTTTTGCAATAGTAAAAGCTTTAAATAAAGAAGGGGTGAGTTTTTTAATTGCAGAGCAAAATGCAATGGTTGCTCTTAAATATGCTGATGATGGATATATTATTGAAAATGGAAGGGTTATTCTTAAGGGTAAAGCGCAAGATCTTTTGGATAGACCAGACGTAAAAGAAATGTATTTAGGTGTTGGTAAAGAAGGAAAAACAAGCTTTAGAGATATTAAGTATTATCACAGAAGAAAACCTTCTTTTACTTAAGATCTAATTCTTTTTTACTTATTATAACGCCGTCTAAATCTGCGTAGATATATTCTCCTGGTATAAATTTTGTGTTCATAAATGATATTTCAATATTTGTATCCCCAATATCTTTTTTTACACTTTTTACAGGAATGGTTGAAAGGGCGAATACACCAATACCAATACCCGAAATAACATCCGAATCTCTAATACAGCCATTTATAATAATTCCTGACCAATTATTTTTAAAAGCTGCTTCTGCAAGTATATCGCCAAGTAATGCGCAGTCTGTTGACGCATTGCCGTCAACTACAAGTACTTTATTGCAGCCATCTGAATTTACAGCTTCTCTTACTTTAGAATTGTCATTAAAACATTTAATCGTACTTATTTGGCCGCAAAAAGAATCTATTTTTCCATAACTATTGAATTGCTGATGCATAATAATTAGGTTATCACTATAAATATCGCATATATCTGCGGTTTTAAATTTTGTATTATTTTTCATATATATTAATAGTTTATACAGTTTATTTAAAATGAAATTTAACTCTTTCTTAATAAATATTATCAGTATATTATATTTTTATCAAAGATATTAAAATTTTTAGGGACTAAAGCCTAATAAATTGTTAATATACGCTCGCGAAAAGACTCTATATTTTCAAATAATATTCAGTACATAAATTAAAGAATAATTTAAATTATTATTTCTGCATACATCAGGAGACCAAGATGGATAGAAAAGAACAGATTAAACAATTAGAAAATGATTGGAAGACTAACCCTAGATGGAAAAATGTAAAAAGAGGTTATACTGCAGAAGATGTAGTAAGGCTTCGAGGTTCATTTGTTCCAGAATGCAGTTTAGCAAAAAAAGGTGCTGATAAACTATGGTCATTAGTTAATGGAGCAGCAAAAAAAGGTTATGTAAATTGTCTTGGTGCTTTAACAGGTGGCCAAGCTATGCAACAAGTTAAAGCTGGCATAGAGGCTATTTATCTTTCTGGTTGGCAAGTTGCTGCAGATGCAAACTCATCTGAAACAATGTACCCAGACCAATCATTATATGCTTATGATTCAGTTCCAACTGTAGTAAGAAGAATTAATAATAATTTTAAAAGAGCCGATGAGATTCAGTGGGCAAAAGATATTAATCCTGGTGATAAAGACCATGTTGATTACTTTGCGCCAATTGTAGCCGATGCAGAAGCCGGGTTTGGTGGTGTACTAAATGCATTCGAATTAATGAAAAATATGATAGTTAATGGAGCTGCTGGCGTTCATTTTGAAGATCAATTAGCAGCTGCAAAAAAATGTGGTCATATGGGTGGAAAAGTTTTAGTGCCTACACAAGAAGCTATTCAAAAATTAATTGCTGCAAGATTGGCGTCAGATGTTATGGGTGTTCCAACATTGCTACTAGCAAGGACAGATGCAGAAGCTGCTAATTTAATAACTTCTGATGCTGATGAGTATGATAAGCCATTTTTAACGGGCGAAAGAACTCCAGAAGGTTTTTATAGAACTAATAACGGAATTGATCAAGCAATAGCAAGAGGTCTAGCTTATGCTCCATACGCAGATTTAATATGGTGTGAAACTGGAACTCCTGACTTAGAATTTGCAAGAACTTTTGCAGAGGCAATAAGAGCAGAGTACCCAGATCAATTATTAGCTTACAATTGCTCTCCTTCATTCAACTGGAAGAAAAATTTAGATGATGCAACTATCGCTAAATTCCAAGATGAGTTGAGTGCAATGGGATATAAATATCAATTTATAACTTTGGCTGGTATTCATAACATGTGGTACAACATGTTTGACTTAGCGCATTCATATGCAGCTGGTGAAGGAATGAAGCACTATGTTGAAAAGGTTCAGGAGCCAGAATTTGCTTCTGCTGACAAAGGTTATTCATTTGTTAGTCATCAACAAGAAGTTGGTGCCGGTTATTTTGATGATGTTACAACTGTAATACAAGGTGGAAAGTCTTCGGTTACTGCTTTAACAGGCTCTACAGAAGAAGAGCAGTTTTAAAAGCTAAATAAATAACCTGGAAGTATTGATTATGTTTGAGAAAGTAACTGTTCCAAAGGACGGTGCAAAAATATCATTTGATGAAAATGATAAATTAGTCGTCCCTAATAATCCAATCATCCCCTTCATAGAAGGGGATGGTATTGGTTATGACATAACTCCTGTGATGAAAAAAGTCGTTGATAGTGCTGTTGAAAAAGCATATGGTGGCGAAAAAAAAATTCATTGGATGGAGATTTATGCTGGAGATAAAGCAATAGAACATTATGGTGATAATAATTTTTTACCGAAAGAAACCTTTACAGCTATGGAGCAATTTGTAGTTTCAATTAAAGGACCTTTAACAACACCGGTTGGGAAAGGTTTTAGATCACTTAATGTTGCAATCAGACAAGAAATGGATCTATTTGCTTGCATTAGGCCAATTAGATATTTTCCAGGAACCACAACTCCTTTAAAGCAATCCGATACTACAGATATGGTAATTTTCAGAGAAAATACTGAGGACATATATGCGGGTATAGAATGGGAAGCAAATTCTGATGATGTAAAAAAAGTTTTAGATTTTTTATTAAAAGAAATGAAGGTTACGGGAATTAGATTTCCTGACAGCTCCGGAATAGGTATTAAGCCGGTATCAAAAGAAGGGTCGGAAAGATTAATTAGAAAAGCTATACAGTATTCAATAGATAATAACCGACATTCTGTAGCGTTAGTTCATAAAGGTAATATTATGAAGTTCACAGAAGGCGCATTTAGAAACTGGGGATATGATCTTGCTATTAATGAATTTGGTGGAGAATTAATTGGCGAAGGACCGTGGTGCAAAATAACTAACCCCAACAATAATGAAGAAATTATTATCAAGGATGTTATAGCTGACAATTTTTTGCAGCAAATTTTATTAAGACCAGAGGAGTATGATGTCATTGCTACTCTAAATCTTAACGGTGACTACATCTCTGACGCTTTAGCAGCTCAAGTCGGAGGAATAGGAATTGCACCAGGAGCAAATATTTCAAATCGTGTTGCCGTATTTGAAGCTACACATGGGTCTGCACCAAAGTATACCGGTAAAAATAGAGTTAACCCTGGATCAATTATTTTGTCCGCAGAAATGATGTTGAGATACATGGGTTGGAACAAAGCAGCAGATTTAGTGTTGAATGGTGTGGCCCAAGCTATTGCAAATAAAACTGTTACATATGACTTGGCGAGAGTTAGAGCTGGAATGCAGACACTAGTTAGAAATAAACACACAAGCAGCCAAGAGATTAAAAAAGAATTAGAAGAATTGATGCCGGGGGCTGTGCTTGTGACTTGCAGTGGTTTCGGTGATGCTATTATCAGGTGCATGAAATAACTATAAACAGGTAAATATAATTATGAGTCAAATATATAAAATAACATACTTTAATCATAGTTCTGTTTATGAGATATACGCTAAAGAGGTTTATCAGTCTGACATGTATGGTTTTATAGTTGTTGAAGATTTAGTATTTGGTGAGAATGCTAGTATTGTAGTTGACCCAAGTGAAGAAAAATTAAAAACTGAATTTGCTAACGTTAAAAGATTTTTTGTTCCAACACATAATATTGTGCGAATAGATGAAGTTGATAAAGAAGGCATTTCAAAAATAACTCCAGCTGAAGGAAACGTAAAGCAATTTCCAGCTGGAAACTTTACAATTCCACCTAGCAGTTCGCAAACTTAAAACTTAGTATTTTACGTATAACGCTCCCATCATAATTTTATGTTAAAATTATCAACACTTTGGAGATGTGTCAGAGTGGTCTATCGTGCTTCCTTGGAAAGGAAGTGTTGGGTCAAACCAACCGCAGGTTCGAATCCTGCCATCTCCGCCAATATTAATGAAAATAATCTATAATTAATAGTATGGATGAAGATAAAAAAAAATTACAAACTTCCATCAGAGAGAGTTTAGCAAAACAATCTGTAGATTTTCTTGTTCCATTTATAAGTGCTCTTGTCTGTATTTTAACATCTCATGACATGAGTAGTTTTGAGGTAAAGCGAGAATTAAAGAAATTAAAAATAAGTGGTATAAGAACAAAAGGCGAGCAGATTGAGTCAAATTCAAAAATATTGGATTTTAAAGTTTACATTTTATATGCAGGCGCAAGAAATTATATTTTAAAAATTGAAGGCTTAGATCACTGCTCTGGATTTTCTTTTATGGAAACAAATAAAGGAATGATAGTTCATGATAATGTTGTAGATGATCCTAAGCCATTAGCTAAAGATATAAAAGAGTTGTTTATTAAAAATTATAAAACCCCTTACGCAATAACAGAAGTTTTTTTAAATTTTTATAACTCACCATCTAAAAAAAATAAGTAAAATATTATAAGGATAAAATGGAACTTTTTTTAGCTATATTTTTAAAAATCATACCTCTATACATTTTTGCTATTTTAGGTTTTGTAGCTGGAAAATATTTGAATATTGATGCTAAAGGAATAGGAAGGTTAATTATATATATAATTGCTCCATTTGTAATATTTGAAGCTATTACTCACTCAAATTTATCTTTAAGCACTTTTATACTCCCTATAATTACTTTTTTATTATGCTCTATAGTTGCATTTCTATTTTATAAATACGGTAAATTTATTTATGGTGACGCAAGAGCAAATGTTCTTGCTATTGTTTCATCAGAGGGAAATACAGGTTACTTTGGTATTCCGATAGCATTACTTCTTTTTGATCAAAATATATTTGGTATTTATATTTTAGGTACTCTAGGAGTTACTATTTTTGAGAATACTGTAGTCTATTATTTAACTGCACGTGGCAGATATACTGTTCAAGAATCTTTAGGAAGATTAAAAAAACTGCCTGCTTTGTATGCTTTTGCGTTTGCTGTTGCATTCCTTTATTTTGAGATTAATCTTTCAAGATTAATGGATAATTTTGTTATTAGTATGCAAGGAGCTTATGTTGTTTTAGGAATGATGCTTATAGGTTTTGGGATATCTAAGATTAATAAATTTTCTTTTGACTACAAGTTCATTGCATTGTCATTTGTAGGGAAATTTATTATTTTACCACTACTAATGTTGGTTTTAGTTTTACTAGATTACTATTTATTCCAAATATATAGTATTGAAGTTTACAGAGCGTTTATATTGTTGTCCATAGTTCCAATCGCTGCTAACACAGTAATATTTGCTACAGTTCTTAATGTCCATCCTGATAAAGTTTCTTCAGCAGTACTTTTTTCTACAATTTTTGGATTAATATATGTTCCGATAATAATTGTTTTTTTATTTAAATAATCTATTAATTAAAATCATATTTGTGATAGCATAATTTCAATATGGAAAATACTGTACTAGCAACAAAATGGCGCCCAAAGCTATTCTCTGACTTGATAGGGCAAGATCCTGTAGTCACTGCATTAGTTAATAGTTTAGACAATAAAAGACTGCATCACTCATACTTATTTACTGGAACTAGAGGTGTAGGAAAAACTACTTTAGCAAGAATATTATCTAAATGTTTGAACTGTGAATCAAATGGTATTGGGTCCAACCCCTGTGGAGTTTGCTCAAGTTGCGAATCTATTGATTCAGGTCAATTTGTAGACTTGTATGAAGTAGATGCTGCCTCAAGAACAAAGGTTGAAGATACGAGAGAGCTTTTAGAAAACGTACAATATATGCCAACTCAGGGTAGATATAAAATATACTTAATTGATGAAGTGCATATGTTATCTACACACAGCTTTAATGCATTGTTAAAGACCTTAGAAGAGCCTCCAGAGCATGTAAAATTTATTTTAGCTACTACTGATCCACAAAAAATTCCAAGCACAATTTTATCAAGATGCTTGCATTTTAGTTTAAATAGGATCTCCTCAGAGGTAATCAAGAATCAGCTTGAAAAAATATTACAAAAAGAAAAAATTAATTTTGAAGAAGTCGCAATAAAAAATATTTCAAAGATTGCTGACGGAAGTATGAGAGACGCATTAAGTATTACTGAACAATGCATTTCACATGGCGATAATAAAATAACTTATGATAATATTTGTAAAATATTATGTTTAATGCCGGTAGAAAATATAAATAAAGTAATAAATTATATCGCTAAAGAAAAAGTTGATGAGTTAATTCAATTCATTGATAAAATGTATTATCAGTCCGTAGATTTTAAGTACTTGCTGCAAGAAATAATTTCAATATTTCATCAAACAGCAATATTTAAAGTTATAAAAAAATCTAATGACAGCATGTATGAAGACAGTATAAAAATTCTTTCTGATAAGTATAGCGAAGAAGAAATTCAGATTTTATATCAGATTGGGGTTTCTAATCTCAAGGATTTAGAATTTGCTCCTGATTTTAAAAGTGGTTTTGAAATGACAATGATAAGAATACTTATGTTTACACCATTTAATTTTGAAAAACTTCAATCTTTAAAAAGTACTGGTAATAGCTCAACAAAAGAAAATATTATTAAAAAAGAAAAATTTTCTGAAGAAGTAACTCCTAAAAAAAAAAAAATAAATAGCGAATCTTTAACAATAGAAAAAAACTGGGCTATAATTGTAAAAAGGTTAGAGATCGACTCTATGACCAAAAATTTAGCAAATAATATAAGTTTTGATTCTCAAAAAAATAACTCTTTAAATTTTTTTATTACAAAAGATTTATTGGGTGTTGTAACAGAAAGGTCTATAGAAAAACTACAAGAAGCTCTATGTGGTTTTTTGAAAAAAACAATAATTATTAATATTTCTGCATCTGAATCTAAGTTGCCTACACTTCATAAAAAAAATGAGGAAGAAAATAACTTTGAGCTGTCTAAAGCTAGTGACAAAATGGAAAATGATAGTTTTGTAAAAACTATTAAAGAAAAATTCAATGCAACTAGTATTGATAATTCAATTAAAATTAATAAACAAACAAAAGGAGATTAGTTATGCTTAAAGGGCTTCAAGGTATGGGAGACATGATGGGCTTAATGAAGAAAGCCCAGAAAATGAAGAAAGACATGAAGAAACTTAAGAAAGAAATTTCTAAGACAAATATTACTGTTATGGACGATAATGAAGATATAACAATAACTGTAAATGGTGATCATATTATTCAGAAAATTATATTTTCTGAAAATGTAAAAAATTATGATAATAAAAAATTAGCGATACTTGTTAAGGATACAATTAATAAATCTTCTAAAGAAGTTGAAAAAATGTCATCAGAAAAAATGTCAGTTCTTTCTAAGCAGGGCATACCAACTGATTTACCATTTTAATAATATGCATGAAAAGAAAACATTAATTGAAGATCTCATAGAAGCATTCACTTGTCTCCCAGGTGTTGGAAAAAAAACAGCACAAAGAATGACATATTATTTATTGCAACGTGCGAAGGAAGATGCGTTGAATCTATCTGATGTTTTAAAAGAAGTTGTTACAAATACTATAAATTGTAAAGCTTGTAGAAATCTTTCGCAAAATGAATTATGTGAACTATGTTCTGACCTTGGAAGAACAGATGAAATGTTATGTGTTGTTGAAAGCCCTGCAGATGTTTTTAATATGGAAAATAGCACTAATTATAACGGAAGGTATTTTGTGCTATTAGGAAGGCTATCTCCATTAGAAGGTATTGGTCCACAAGAGATTGGTATAGAATCTTTAGATAAAATAATGTCCTCTGGAAATATTAAGGAAATAATACTTGCATTAAATTATACAGTAGAGAGTGATGTTACTGCGCACGTAATTAGTGAGCTAGCAATAAAAAATTCTATAAAGATAACAAGACTAGCTCAAGGAGTTCCAGTAGGTGGAGAACTTGAGTACCTAGATCAGCATACTTTGTCTAAAGCATTTGATAAAAGAACTATATATTAATATATACAGAAATAAAAATAATGATGTGTTATGTTAGCAACTTATGAATAAAAACCATCAAAATTTAATCTGGATTGATCTTGAAATGACAGGATTAGATACATTTAAAGATAGAATAATTGAAATAGCTACCATAGTTACTGATAAAGATTTAAATATTATTGAAGAAGGTCCTGTTATAGCCATCAATACTCCAACTGAAGCAATAGAAGGTATGGATGATTGGAATACAAACCAACATAATAAATCTGGTCTTGTTAAAAGAATTGAGAGTAGTACATATACATACATTGATGCGCAAGAGATGACAATAGAATTTTTGTTAAAATATGTAGATCATAATAAATCTCCTATGTGCGGAAGCGGAATATGCCAGGACAGACGTTTTTTAGCAAGATGTATGCCAGATTTAGAAAATTTCTTTCATTATAGAAATTTTGACGTAAGCACTATAAAAGAAATTGCAAAAAGATGGTATCCGTCAGTAAAATTTAGGAAAGATCCTCAGCATCTTGCCTTGCAAGATATTAAAGACTCTATCGAAGAATTAAAATATTATAAAGATACTATTTTTCTTGATATAACTTAATATTGTTTTTAACACCTATATTAATAATTGTATCTTTGGCTTCATCATTTATTTTTGGATAATCTAAATTATAGTGAAGACCTCTACTTTCTTTTCTAGCTAAAGCAGATGTAATAATAATCTCAGCAATATAAATTAAGTTTCGCAGCTCAATAAGATCGCTTGATATAATATTTTTATCAAAGCTTTCTTCTACCTCTCTTTTAAATATAGATATTCTTATTTTAGCTTTTAATAATCTCTCGTTAGTTCTCACTATTCCTACATAATTCCACATCAAGGTTCTAATTTCTTTCCATGAATGTTTTATTATTACTTCTTCACTAACTTTCTTATCTTTATTATTTTCTAAAAGATTTCTAATATCTTCATGCTTTTCATTTTCATATTTTTTTATATCTTCTAAAACTTTTTTTGAAAAGAAAATACACTCTAAAAGAGAATTACTAGCCATTCTATTTGCTCCATGAAGACCAGAATGCGCGACTTCTCCAATAGCATAAAGATTTTTAATATTTGTTCTTGCATTAATATCAATATTAATTCCCCCACATGTGTAATGAGTAGCAGGAACAACTGGCATTGGTGTTTTTGTTATATCAATATTAAATTCAAGGCATTTTTTATATATGTTTGGAAATCTTTTTTTTATAAAAGAACTTTTTTTATGTGAAATATCTAGCAAAACGTAATCAAAACCATTAATTTTCATTTCACTATCAATTGCTCTAGCTACTATATCTCTTGGAGCTAATACACCTCGAGAATCATACTTATGCATAAATGAATCACCATTAGGTAAGAGTAATCTTCCACCTTCTCCACGTAATGATTCGCTTATTAAAAATGATTTTGCTTTATGATGGAAAAGACAAGTTGGATGAAACTGCATGAACTCCATATTTGCAATATCGCAGCCAGCTCTATACGCCATTGCTATACCATCACCTGAAGAAGTATCTGGATTACTGGTATATAAATAAACTTTATTGGCACCACCAGTAGCTAAAACCACAAACTTAGCTTTAAATACATTAATTTGATTATTTTTTTTATTTAAAATATATGATCCTACGCATTTTTTTTGTGCGGAATCTTTATTTTCTTTTGTTATTAAATCAATAGCAACATGATGAGTAAATAACTCAATATTACTTTGTTTTTTAACTTTATTAATTAAACTGTCTTGGATTGCCTCACCAGTTTTATCCGCTGCATGAACAATTCTTGGGTACGTATGGCCGCCTTCTTTAGTTAAATGGAGCTTATCACTTGAGCCAGATTCATTTTTTGTAAATTTAACTCCTTGCTCTAATAACCATTCAATAATTACTTTAGAGTCTTTTGCAACCGCTTTAACTATATCTTCTTTGCATAATCCGGCGCCAGCTTCCATTGTGTCCTCTACATGCTGATTTATTGAATCTATTTTGCTAAGAACAGCAGAAATTCCTCCCTGAGCATAATAAGTGCTTCCCTCATGGAGCTCTGTTTTTGAAATTAAACCAACTGACATGGTTTTTGGTAATTGTAATGCTAAACTATTACCTGCGGCACCGCTTCCAATAATTAGCACATCAAAAATCTTTTTATTTTCAACTTGTTTTAAAATTTTTTGCAACCTTTGTGTTAGAATAAGTACAATCTAATATAAAATATGATCCAAGGCAAATATGATGAATAAAATTAAGAGTTTTGTACAAGCAGCACTGTTTTTAACTATATTTATAAATTCAGCGTATGCAGAAGTTTCTGGCTTACCTGATTTCACAAAATTAGTTGAAGATAATAATGCAAGTATTGTTAACATAAGTACTGTTAGAAAGAGTGTTAATAAATCAGCAAACTCCCATCCACAAATTCCAAATGACGAGTTAAATGATTTTTTAAAAAAATTCTTTGGTGATAAAGGATTTGAAAGCCCGGATAAGAAATCACCAAGAAAAGCCCAGTCACTTGGCTCAGGATTTATTTATTCATCTGATGGCTATATTATTACAAATCATCATGTGATTGCTGACGCAGAACAAATTATTGTTAAGTTAAATGACAAAAGAGAATTGGAAGCAAAGCTAATTGGTTCTGATGCATCAAGTGATATTGCACTTTTAAAAATAAAAGTAAAAAATTTAAAACCTGTGAAGATAGGTAATTCTAAAAAATTAAAAGTTGGACAATGGGTTTTAGCAATAGGATCACCGTTTGGTTTTGAAAGTACAGTCACTGCTGGAATAGTTAGCGCTATTGGCAGAAGCTTACCTAACGATAATTATGTACCGTTTATACAAACTGATGTTGCAATAAATCCTGGTAATTCTGGCGGGCCTTTATTTAATCTTCAAGGTGAAGTTGTAGGTATTAATGCACAAATATTTAGTAGGTCAGGTGGTTTCATGGGATTATCATTTGCTATTCCAATGGACGTTGCTGAGAATGTTATTGAACAGCTAAAAAAATCTGGCAAAGTTTCGCGAGGGTGGCTTGGAGTTTATATACAAGAAGTAACAAATAATTTAGCCAAATCTTTTGGCATGAAAAAGCCAACAGGAGCATTAATATCAAAGATAATACCTGATGGCCCAGCTTCAAAATCAGATTTAAAAGTTGGAGATATTATTTTAAAATTTGATGGAAAAGATATAACTACATCTTCATCATTACCGCCAATTGTTGGTAATACAAAAGTAGGTAAAAATGTAAAAATTGAAATTCTTAGAAATGGAAAAAAGAAAAATATTAAATTTAAAGTCCAAGAGTTGCCAATGCAGAAAACTGCAGAAGTAATTAAAAGTAATTCTACTCCAGAAACTAAGAAAATTCTTGGTATGACAGTTGCAAATCTATCTGCAGAAGAAAGAAAAAGTCTTAGTGCCGGCAATAATTTTGGAATTAAAGTTACTGATGTTTCTGGAAATCCTGCTTATGAGTCAGGACTTCTAAAAAATGATATTATATATCAGATCTCAGGAAAAAATATTCAAAACATTAAGCAGTTCAATAAAATTATTAAAAATATGAAGAAAGGAAACTTTGCTTCCTTGTTAGTGAGAAGATCTCAAGGTAACTCTATTTATTTAGCAATTAAAATTGAGTAACTTATAATGTCCGATTCTGATAATGATTTAATTAGAAATTTTTCTATCATCGCTCATATCGATCATGGAAAATCTACTTTAGCTGATAGATTTATTCAAATTTGCGGTGGTTTGACAGAAAGAGAAATGAGTTCTCAGATTTTAGACTCTATGGATCTTGAGAAAGAGCGTGGAATTACTATTAAAGCTCAAAGCGTTAGATTGAACTATGACGCAAAAAATGGAAATACATATCAGTTTAATATCATTGATACTCCAGGACACGTAGATTTTTCTTATGAGGTTTCTAGATCCCTTGCCGCATGTGAGGGGGCCTTGTTAGTAGTTGATGCGTCCCAGGGTGTTGAAGCGCAAAGCGTTGCAAATTGCTATAAAGCTATAGATCTAAATTTAGAAATTTTACCCGTTTTAAATAAAATAGATTTACAATCCGCAGATCAAGAGTCGGTTAAAAATCAAATAACAGAAATTATTGGCATTGATGCATCTAATGCAGTAGGTGTAAGTGCAAAAACTGGCGTAGGTGTAGAAGAGCTTCTTGAAATTATAATAGATAAAATACCTCCCCCTAAAATTTCCAAAAATAAAAAACTAAAAGCCTTAATTATTGATTCTTGGTTTGATAATTACTTGGGTATAGTTTCTTTAGTTAGGGTTGTTAATGGGTCTCTATCTTTAAAGCAAAAAATTAAACTAGCTTCTACAGATGTCACTTATCAAGTTGAGGAATTAGGATGCTATGCACCAAAGAAAAATAAACTTAAGGTTATAAATGAAGGAGAGGTTGGCTATCTTGTAGCTGGAGTAAAAGATATAGCTTCAGCAAAAGTTGGCGACACAGTTTTATCATTTGATGATACTACCAGTGAGCCTCTAGGTGGATTCAAGGAAATTCAACCAAAAGTCTTCGCTGGTCTATTTCCAATAAATAGCGATGACTATAAAGATTTTAGAGATGCCTTAGGTAAATTAGAATTAAATGATTCTTCATTTGATTATGAGCCTGAAACTTCAAAAGCTTTGGGGCATGGTTTTAGATGTGGTTTTTTAGGTATGCTGCATATGGAAATAATTCAAGAGAGACTAGAGAGAGAATATAAGTTGGATTTAATATCAACATCACCAACTGTTATTTATAAAGTCATTCAAAAAAATGGTAACACTATTAAAGTTGATAACCCCAGTTCTTTGCCAGATATTTCAAGCATTGATGAGATTCACGAGCCCATAATTTCTGCTTCTATGCTAGTTCCAAACGAGTTTATTGGAAATGTAATAACACTTTGTGAGCAAAAAAGAGGAAGGCAAATTAAAATATCTTATGCTGGTGGCCAAGCATTAATAGAATACTACCTTCCTCTAAATGAAGTTGTATTAGATTTTTTTGATAAATTAAAATCTTGCACTAAAGGATATGCTTCTTTTGATTATTATATTCACTCATTTGAAGTGTCAGATTTGCAAAAATTAGATATTTTAATAAATAGCGAGAAAGTTGATGCGCTATCATTAATTGTTCATAAATCAAGGTCTTTAAGTATTGGAAGAAAATTAGTTAACGGTATGAAGGAAGTTATACCAAGGCAAAACTTTGACATAGCTATTCAGGCGGCGATAGGATCGCAAATAATATCAAGAGCAACAACTAAAGCATATAGAAAAGATGTTACTGCTAAATTATACGGAGGTGATGTAACTAGAAAAATGAAGTTGCTTAAAAAGCAAAAGATTGGTAAAAAAAGAATGAAGCAAGTTGGTAAAGTTGAACTGCCTCAGGAAGCGTTTATGGCAGTTTTAAAAATTAATACTGATGACTAAATATTTTTTTATATTAATATTATTTTTTAGTAACGTTTCTGCTAACGAGTTACTAAATATAACTTTTTTGGGAACAGGCACTCCTAGACCAAATATAAATAAATTAGGACCTTCTGTTCTTGTAAAAGTTAAAAATGAAGAAATAATGCTAGATGTTGGAAGAGGAACAACTTTAAGATTAAACCAAATTGGTAATAATTATTCAAAAATCAATAATATTTATATTTCTCATTTGCATTTTGATCATATTGTGGGTGTCCCTGATTTTTGGCTTACTAGTAATCTGTGGCAAAAAAAAACGGATACAAATATTTTTGGACCAGTTGGAATAAAAAATTTTTGCAAAGGCTTGAGACAATCTTATGAAAAAGATTTTGAGTATAGATACTCTGGAAATACTCATTCGAAAATAATATGCCATAATTATTCTGAAAAAAAAATCATTAAAAATAATTTTCTAGAAGTAAAAATCTTTAAAAATAATCACGGTCATATTGAAAATTCACATGGTTTTAAAATAATTTATAATAATAAAAGCATTGTTTATTCTGGTGATACCACATATTCTAAAGAGGTTGTGAAAAACGCTAAAAATTGCGATATATTAATTCATGAGGTTATAGCGACTTCAAAAAAGATGCGTGATAATAATAAAAAACTTAGGAGTGTTATTAGTACGCATACAACTATTTCTCAGTTATCTAAAATCCTTAATGAATCAAATCCAAAATTGACTATATTAAATCATGCGTTATTATTTGGTGTAAGCGAGAAGTTTGTCTTGAATGAAATAAAAGAATCATATGATGGAAAAGTTATATTTTCTAAGGATATGATGTCTGTAGATTTAGGCGATGAGATAAATGTATTTAACATTGGGAATTAAATATAAATGGCAAACAAAATAGATTTTACTAAACCTATAATTATGGGGGTACTTAATGTAACTCCAGATAGTTTTTCTGATGGAGGTTCTTACCCATCATGTAATTCCGCAGTTGATAAAGCATTAATTATGATAGAGCAGGGTGCATCAATCATAGATATTGGTGGGGAATCAACAAGGCCTGGCTCGGAAAGAGTGTCAGCCATAGAACAAAAGAGAAGAATTATTGATGTAATTTCACAATTAAAAAAAGTTATGCCAAAAACTGTGATAATAAGTGTTGATACAACCTCATCTGAAGTTGCTGAAGCTGCAATTAATCTTGGGGTTGAAATGATTAATGATGTTAGCGGTGGAAAAGACGATGAGGCAATGATGTCTTTGGTTGCAAAGCATAATTTATATTATTGTATTATGCATATGCAAGGTAAGCCAAAAACTATGCAAGACAATCCATTATACGAAGATGTTTTGATTGAGGTAGCAAGTTTTCTGCAAACACAGGCTAAAAAAGCTATAAAAGCAGGAATTCAAAAAGACAAAATTATTTTAGACCCAGGTATAGGTTTTGGAAAAACTACTAATCACAATTTGGAAATACTTAAAAATTTAAAGAAAATATCTTCCCTAGGTTATTACACATTACTTGGAACAAGCAGAAAAAAATTATTTAGTGAAGTTTCTTTAGCAAATAATCCTGTGGATAGACTTCCTGGAACATGTGTCACATCTGCTATTGGAGTTATGGCAGATATGAATATTTTTAGAGTGCATGATGTCTGGCAAAATAAACAAGCTATAGACGTTGCCTACGCAATAAAGAATATATGATTCTTGCAATTGCAATATCCTAACAATGTGTTATGTTTTTAATAATAAAAATCACCAGTAAATAATTATGAGCGAAGATTTATCCAATAAAAAATGTATTCCATGTGAGGGCGGTATCCCTGCATTTAATTCTGATGAAATAGAAAAATATCTATTGAAAATAAATAATTGGAATGCTGTGCAAGATGAAAACAATAATTTTTATTTAATTAAAGAATTTACTTTTAAAAATTTTTTAGAAAGCCAAGATTTTGTAAATAAAGCTGGAGAAATTGCAGAAACTGAAAGCCATCACCCAGATATATCATTTGGATGGGGATATGCGAATATAAAAATATTTACACATGCAATAAATGGTTTAGCTGAAAGTGATTTCATACTCGCATCTAAAATTGACAAAATATAGTAATAATTATAAAACTTTTTATATTAAAAATATTTAAACATACATATATACATAACATTTAAATCACTAGTGTTCTAATGGAAGATATTTTATATAACGCAGCTCTAATTTCTATATTGCAAATTATTGCTATAGATATTGTTTTGGGCGGAGATAACGCTATCGTTATTGCACTCGCATGTAAAAATCTTCCAGAGAAACAACGAAAGCTTGGCATATTTTATGGCGCACTTGGTGCTATAGTCTTAAGAGTTATAATGGTTTTTTTTGCAACAACTCTTTTAATGATTTCAGGTTTAAAGATAGTTGGTGGTCTGCTTTTATTATGGATAGCAGTAAAGTTAATTCTAGATAGTAATAAAAAAGATAATCTTAATATTGGTCAAGAAAAAAATTTGTTTGGCGCTGTTAAAACCATAATTATTGCAGATTTTGTAATGAGTTTGGATAACTCAGTTGCAATTGCTGCTGCTGCTGACGGAAATATGTATATGGTGGTTTTTGGTTTATTACTTAGTATTCCAATAATAATATGGGGAAGTAGCTTGATTTTAAAATTTATTGATAAGTATCCAATAATTATATATTTGGGGTCAGCATTATTAGGTTGGATTGCTGGTGATATGATCCAAACAGATATTTTTGTCGAGAAAAACTTTGATTTTATTGGTACAAATACTTTGCTTCCTTTATTAGGAAGTGTGTTTGTTTTAGTATTTAGTTTTTTATTTAAATCTATTAATAAATAGTTTTATTGTAGAGGTAAATTTTTTATATCTTTCATTAAATACCTATTCACATATTTATAGAATTCAGAAAAAGGTGTCCCAGGAATAAATATTTTTTCAACTTCATTTTTTTCATTTAGAAGATACATATTTGCCGTATGATTTACCGTATAATTTTCCACTTCTCCTTTTTTTTGATAACTGTAATAAACATGGTACTGATTTGATACTTTTTCTATTTGATCTTGGCTTCCAGTTAGCCCAATTATTCTTTCGTCAAAAAAAGATAAATAGTTTTTTAATAATTCTGGAGTATCTCTACCTGGATCTACTGTAATAAAAATCGGATCAACATGTTTTGCCAGGCCATCAAGTTTATTAAGTAAGTTTGATACCTCGGTTAAAGCTGTAGGGCATATGTCAGGGCAATTCAAAAAACCAAAAAAAATTATTTTTATTTTTGATGAGGCAGATAAGTGATACTTATTGTTATCATGATCTCTTAGGACAAAATCCCCACCTATTTCAGCATAAGAACTAGGACTACTAAACAATACAGTTATTAACAGCGTATACTTTATGTGTTCTCTGAAGTATTTTATTCCCAATTTTAGCTCCTTGCTTTTATATTAGCTTTATTTTTGTGCATTATATTAATAGATTTTTATAATAATATAGCTTACTAGTAAGATGAATATATCATTATATAGTCTTGACGTTAAAGCTTAATCGTTCATAATACGATATTCAAGAACTATAACGAACGAGGAAAAGCTATGCATTTAAGAAAGTTTGGAATTTCAATATTAGGCGCTATATTACTTTCAGTCAGTTCACTAACTGTAGCTGATGAGACATGTATGTCTCCATATATGGCTAAAATCGTAGGTCAAGAAGATTACGTTTATGTTTGGACTTTAGGTGTAGAAGGCCTTGGTGACGAACAAGACAAGCTAGTAACAATTGACGTTAACCCTAAATCAAAAACTTACGCTAAAGTCGTGAGTGTACTTTCAGTTGGTGGCAGAAATGAAGCACACCACTCTGGTTTAAGTGATGACAGACATTATTTGTGGGCAGGCGGGCTAGATAGCAATAAAATATTTATCTTTAATGTTCACTCTGACCCAAGAAAACCTACTTTACATAAAGTTATAACAGACTTTGTTGAAAAAACAGGTGGAATAGTTGGTCCACACACATTCTATGCTTTACCAGGAAGAATTATGGTTTCTGGATTATCTAATAATAAAGATAATGGCGGAAGAACAGGTTTGGCAGAATATAATAGTAAAGGTGAATTCATCGCAACTCATTGGCTACCTACAGACGGAGATTTAAGAGGAGCTAAGAAAGAAGGAAAGTATGCTGATGGATATGGTTATGACGTTCGTGTTCAACCAAGAAGAAACGTAATGCTAACTTCTTCATTTACAGGTTGGTCAAATTACATGATGGACTTTGGGCAAATGTTACAAGATGGCGAAGCAATGAAAAGATTTGGAAATACAATGGTAGTTTGGGATTTACATACTAGAAAACCTAAAAAAGTAATAGACGTCCCAGGAGCACCACTAGAAATTAGATGTGCGTGGGGAGCAAATAACAACTATTGCTTTACAACAACAGCGTTAACATCAAAAATTTGGCTGATATACGAAGATGATAATGGCGAATGGCAAGGTAAAGCTGTAGCTGATATTGGAGATGCTTCTAAAGTTCCATTGCCAGTTGATATATCTATAACTGCAGATGATAAAGGACTTTGGGTTGATACATTTATGGATGGAAAAGCTAGATACTTTGATATAACAGATCCATTTAATCCTGTACAAACATTTGAAGAGCAAATTGGTTCTCAGGTTAATATGATTTCACAAAGTTGGGATGGGAAAAGAGCGTATTTTTCAACATCACTTCTAGGTAACTGGGATAAAACAGGTTCTGCAGATGAGCAGTGGGTAAAACTTTATGCTTGGGATGAAGCAAAATTAGAGTTAACACACAAATGGACTATTGATTTTTATAAACAAAAATTAGGAAGAGCTCATCAAATGAGATTTGGAGCGTATTCTTTATACTCTAGTAAAAACCAAAATAAAGAAAAAGAAGTTACTCTGCTTAATAAGTAATTTATTAATTACAAAGTAAGTGTTAAAATCTAAGGACTAATTTTTATTAGTCCTTTTTTTTAAACTTTTTTTTAATTTTAAACACTATGAAATTTTTTATAATATTAGCAGTATATTTTTCTTTGAATATGTCATCAGCGCTTGCTGATAATAACTTGAAAGAAGAAAGAGATAAAATTACAAAAGAGCGTAATGATCTTGCGATCGGTTGGCGTGACAATCTTGGTTATTCTTTGCCAATCCCAGGCTCATACCAGCTTTACAATATTGGAAAAGCTGGTGATGGTGAAGTTGTAGATGGAATAGGTGATAGTGTTCGTTTACATGAGCTCATGGATGGAAAGATAACTTTATTAAGCTTTATTTATAGTAATTGTACTGATACCAATGGTTGCCCTTTAGCAACGTCTGTTTTTTATAAAATTCAAGAAAAACTAAAAATGGATAAGAAGGTTTTATCAAAGTTAAAAATGATTAGTTTAAGTTTTGATCCTGAATATGATACTCCTGAAATTATGAATTTGTATGGTAAAGATTTAAGTTATATTGATGCTGACTGGAGTTTTTTAACTACTGATTCCTCACGAAAATTAGATCCTATACTTTCTCAATACGATCAGCCTGTAATAAGAAAATATACTGAAAATGGCGAATATGCTGGAGTTCAGTCTCATTTATTAAGAGTTTTCCTCATAGATGATAATAAACTTATAAGAAATGTATACAATGTCGACTTTCTGCATCCTGACCTATTGATAAACGATATAAAAACTTTATTATTGAGTAATGAGTGAATTATTATGTAAGTTGAAGATATTAGTATTTCTTCTTCCTTTATTTTTTTTAAGTAGCGTTTCACTAGGTGAAGACAATACGGTTTACTCTGGACCAGGTGACAATAAAGATGGTTATGATACAAACAAATATATTACTAACTCTCTAAGCTTAGAAGAAAGAAAAGGAAAAAAATCTAACTTAATACAATATGTAACTTTAAAGCAACTTGGTCTTCCAGCAGTAGAAATTCCTGATAATAATCCAATTTCTAGAGAAAAAATTGAATTAGGCAAAAAATTATTTTTTGATAGAAGATTATCTTTAAATAACACAGTTTCGTGCGGCATGTGTCATGTTCCTGAACAAGGATTTACAAATAATGAAATAAAAACTGCTGTTGGTATAGAAGGTAGATCTAACTTAAGAAATACTCCAACAATACTAAACATTGCTTTTAGTAAATTTCTATTTCATGACGCAAGAGAATTCTCATTAGAAAATCAAGTCTGGCAACCAGTTTTAGCGCATTCAGAAATGGCAATGCCATCATTTGGTTTTACAATTAAAAAATTACAATTAATACCCGGCTATAAAAAATTATTTAATAAGGCTTTTCCAAATGAGGGGATAAATATGGAGACATTTGGCAAAGCTATTGCAAGCTATGAAAGATCATTAGTATCTGGTAACTCAAAATTTGATAAATGGTATTATGGCGGTGATAAAAATATTGTTAATGAAAAAGTTAAAAAAGGGTTTGATGTTTTTATGGGTAAAGGTAATTGCTCAAGTTGTCATGCTGTTGGCGAAAAGTCTGCGTTATTTTTTGATAATAAGCTACATAATACAGGAATTGGTTATGCTGAATCAATGGGTCTATTAAAAAATAAAAAAACTAGAGTCCAGTTAGCCCCAGGAGAATATGTTGAAGTTGATAACAATATTATAAAAAGTGTTAATCAGCAAAAAAGGAAGAATGATTTAGGACTGTATACAATAACTGAAAATCCATCGCATAGATGGCTTTTTAAAACAGCAGGCTTAAGAAATATTTCTTTAACTGCGCCATATATGCATAATGGAATATTTGCAACACTCGATGAAGTAATAGATTTTTATAATGAGGGTGGTTTCCAAAACGAACTTTTAAGCCCTATGATTAGAAAACTTAATTTATCATCTTTAGAAAAAGAAAATTTAAAACTTTTTCTTGAGTCTTTAGTTGGTGAAAATATTAATATATTAATAGCAGATGCTATATCTGTTCCAGTTGGAGACCTTACAAAAGACGACCCTAACTGGGCAAACGATACTGATATGGGGTACAATAAATAAAATGAAAATTAAATTATGCTTAATATTTATATCTGCTATTTTTTTATCATCCTGTTCGGATAGTAAAGTTTCTGTTATGGATAAAGTTGATTTAAAAACTCCTGCTATTTTTAATTTACCAGACCTTGATGGAAAATATGTTGATGCAAGTGAGCTCAAAGGTTCGTATCTATTAGTTAATTTCTGGGCAACTTGGTGTAAGCCTTGTGTGAGAGAACTTCCTTCTTTAAACAATCTAAATAAAGCTTTTAAAGATAGCAACAATTTTAAATTAGTAGCAATAAATGTTGGTCAAAGTAAAAAAGTTGTAAGAGAATTCATTGATAATAAATCCCCCATTGATTTCACTGTACTTCTTGATGAGAATATCGAGTTAAGTGATTGGGAAGTATCTGCTATTCCAACAACTTATTTAGTTGATGATAAAGGAAATATTATTTACAAAGTAGAAGGTGAAAAAGAATGGGATAGTATCGAATTCACCTCATTTATAAAATCTATCATTGATTAAGTTTTTTTACTCTGAAGTTGTAGGATCAATAGTCTTTGTTACAGCACTTATTTTATTTGCTGGAAAACCACCTTCTTTTGCATGTTCTTTAATTAGATCCTCATTAGGGGCGATATAAACACAGTAAACCTTATCTTTTGTTACATAGCTTTCTACCCACTGAATTTCTGTGCCCAGATTTTTTAAAACGGAGCATGATTTCTGAGAAATACCCTGAAGTTCATCAGTTGTTAGAGATCCTGCATCATTAATTTCTCTTTCTATTATAAATTTTGGCATTATTTTCCCCTATGTATTGATTTTTAAGTTAGTCATTATTACCCATAAAAGCAGTTAGGATATGTAGTAGGCTGGTAAACAAGTTATATATTGAAATATATAGTGTTACTGTGGCCATAACATAATTATCTTCTCCGCCATTTACAATCGAGCTTGTTTGAAAAAGTATTAAACCACACATTAATAGTGCAAATAAACTTGATATTCCAAGCATCATCAAGGGAAAGTAATAGCCGAGCATAGATGAAACTAATAAAATAATACTTGCCGCAAATGCTAAAACAATTCCAGAGGTTATAAATCCTCCCATGAAGCTAAAATCTTTTTTGGTATAATTAACGTAAGCAGACAAAGAAAGAAATATTGTTCCTGTTAACATAAGTGCAGTTGCAACAATTTCTGTTCCATTACTTAAATTATTCATGTAAATATTTAATATTGGACCAAGTGTAAATCCAAGTATCCCAGTTAAACAAAACACCCAGAAAATACCAGATGCATTATTTTTATTTTTAGTTGTTAAATAAAGTGTAAGAAAGTAAAGACCAAGAGTTATAAACGGATTTACGACAGATATATTCATTGCATAGCTTACGAATGCTGTAAATGCACTAAAAAGCAGTGTCATTGATAAAAGTATATAGGTATTTTTGAGAACTTTGTTAGTTATAGATGTTCTTGCTTGTTCTCTCACTGTTGTATTGCTATTATTCATATCATAGGCTCCATAATTATTTGTATATACATTAACGTTTTATTACTAAATTGTAAATATAACAATATATAATTATGCCCTATGGTTAAGTGGAGAGTTGGCAGAGTGGTCGAATGCGGCGGTCTTGAAAACCGTTGAGCCGAAAGGTTCCGGGGGTTCGAATCCCTCACTCTCCGCCATTTTAAATTTAATAATGGAGGTGTTAATGATGATTATAATATTAACAGTAATATGTATAGTTATTATGTTAATTTTATTTTCTATAAGTAAGAGTCTTGATGCTCTTAATGAGCAGCTTGATCAAATTGTTGAGATCACAAAAAAAGTTCAGAGTGATATAGATTCAAATAAAGACTAGCAATATATATTCGAAGTATGCATAAATATAATTTAATTACTTAAAGTCATCAATTATACCAATTTCTTTCATCCAAGATTTAAATCCACCTTTCATATGAGAGATCTTTGTGTAACCCATATTTTTAAGAGTTTGTGAAGCTAAAGCTGAACGTCCGCCAGAATGACAATAAAGTATTATCTCTTTATCTATATCAAAAAAATTTTTATAGTATTCGCACTCAGGGTCAGCGAAGAACTCTAAATGACCTCTTGAAGCATGGTATGATCCAGGAATAATTCCATTTTCTATTAGCTCAGGCATATCTCTTAAATCAATTATATTAATATCTTTTGAGTTTAGAGAGTTTTTTACTTCATTAACAGATAGCTCATTGAGATTTACTTTCGCAAGCTTGATCATTTCTTTTACTGTAGTATTGCTCATAGTTGTATCCTTTCGCAGTTAAATACTTAATTAATTATTCTGTATTAAATATTATATAATTATTATCATAAAAGATGTAAATTTTTTGTATTATTAATAAAATTAGTGTTATTTTAATTATTTCAACATGGTTTTGTAGATATGAAATTAGGAAAACTAATAATTGATATTGATGGTATTGAACTATCAAATCAAGATATTGAAATTTTACAACACCCTTACATTGGGGGCGTGATTTTATTCGCAAGAAATTTTTCATCTGCTGAACAAATAATATCCTTAGTAAAAAATATTAAATCTTTAAGGTCTCCGTCTTTAATTACTTATGTTGATCAAGAGGGTGGAAATGTACAAAGATTTAAAGATGGCTTAACATTGTTACCATCCCTAAGTTTATTAGGAAATAAATATATCAACGATCCTTGCGGATCAATAAAGCTATCGGAAGAACTTGGTTGGCTAATAGGTTATGAATTAAGTTATCTTGGTATTGACGTTAATACAGCACCAGTTTTGGATATTAATTATGGAAGAAGTAATATTATGAATACAAGGTGTTTTTCTGATAATCCCAATAATGTAACTTTATTATCAGAAGCGTTTATAGCAGGCGCAAAAAAGAGTGGTATATCATCTATATGTAAACATTATCCAGGCCATGGTTACGCAAAGACAGATTCTCATGTTGAATTACCATTAGATATTAGAGATTTTGAAACTATATATAATAAGGATCTTATGCCATACAAGAGGGCTATAGATTTAAATATTGAAGGTATAATGACTTCACACGTTTTATATAAAAGTGTCGATAATTACCCCCCAACAATTTCTGAAAAATGGTTACAGATACTAAGAAATGACTTAAGATACAAGGGGTTAATTTATTCTGATGACCTTAGTATGATGGCATTAAATGAATTTGGAGAAATGGAAGACAATGTATTAAAATCTATAGATTCAGGATGCAACTGTATATTTATCTGCAATGACAGGGATAAAGTAATACATATATTAGATAATATTATTTTAGATAGCACAGAAGAAGAGAGTAATAAGATAGTAAAATTAATTAATGATAATTATTCAAAAGATAATATATATAAAAATAAAAAACGACTAAAGATAATAGAAAATTTAGAAAAAATTAGTGAAAAAAAACAAATAGAAATAACTATATAAATAAAATATGGAAAAAATACTTCAAGATTATAATTTAGACCATTGGATCATAAAATTCTTAGTAATAATTTTTATGATTATTATAATCAATATTACAACAAGACTTATTCTTGGAAGCTTAAGAAAACAATTTAAGAAAACAAATAATATATGGGATGATTGTATAATAAATTCTATATACAAGCCTTTTACAATTTTAGTCTGGATACTTGGTATTGTTTTTACACTTGAAGCGTTCAATAATGATCTAAAATTATTTAATATATCAGGTGATTTTTTAATTGATTTAAAAAGGGCAGGTATAATATTTGTTATAGCATTATTTTTAAGTAACCTTTCAAAAAATTTCCAAAAAGCAATAGTTTCCAATAATCTAAGTAACAATATTGATGTTGATGAGGCTACATATGAAGCAATAGCAAAAATTATAAGGTTATCTATTATTATTACTTCAGGTTTAATAATATTGCAAACATTTGGCTTTAGTATATCTGGTGTATTAGCCTTTGGGGGTATTGGTGGTGTTGCAGTTGGTTTTGCTGCCAAAGATATGTTGGCAAATTTTTTCGGTGGTCTAATGATTTATCTAGATAGACCTTTCAGAAAAGGAGACTGGATAAGGTCACCAGATAGAGAAATTGAAGGAACAGTAGAGAATATTGGTTGGAGACAAACCTCAATAAGAAATTTTAGAAAAAATGTTATCTATATTCCAAATTCTGTTTTCATGAACATTATAGTTGAGAACCCATCTAGAATGACCCACAGAAGGATTAGAGAAGTAATAGGTCTTCGTTATAAGGATCTCCCTAAAATGGTAGCAATAGTTAATGATGTTAAAGGAATGATATTAAATCATAATGAAATTGACCATACGCAGACCACTATCGTAAATTTTGATAGTTATAATGATAGTTCAATTGATTTTTTTATAATAACTTATGCAAATACTACAGAGTGGGTAAAATATCATGAAATAAAGCAAGACGTTTTGATGAAGATTGGTAAAATTATAGAAAGTAATAGTGCTGAAATAGCTTTCCCAACAAGAGTTGAAATTCAGGAATAGCCCTTAACTTTATTTAATTTTATTTATTTTTATAATAAAACCAAAGTTATCTCTATCTATATAAGTAGTTTTATTCAGCATAATATTTTGACTGATTATATACTTCTTGGAAGTTAATATATCTGTAGAGAAAAAACTAGGTGGCTTCATTATCATTTTTTCAAATAAATTTATATTAACTTTAAAAAATTTTTCTTTTGTAATGAGGGTTGCGCCTTCATACTTCGTAACTCTTCCTGAACTAAGAATTTCTATATCTTTAATATCAAGAGAATTTTCTAAGACTTCATTACTGTAGTCATAACCACCTTTAATTTTTATAAATTTCTCACTATCTATTTTTTGAACCCATTCAATATGACTTACAACTTTTATTTCTTTATCAGATTCAAGTGATTCTTTATGATTATTAAAGCTATCAAGTTTGTAATCAAAATCATACTTACCACATGAGTTATCACTTTTAATTAAGCAATTATTTTTTAGTATTTCTATATACTTGAATTCTTCATATTTATCGTCAATAAATTTTTCATCATACTCGATATAATTCGAAATATTATGAGTAATCATTATTAGTTTTATTTGATAAAGATCTTGTTCTTCTTCATACTTTTCTTCAGCAAATGAAATATTTGAGATTAGTATTATTATAAAAAATTTTATTGGTATTAATATTTTCATATTATTTTATTAATTATATTTGCAATCACTATTTTTTTGTCTCTTATATTGCTAAAAGTTTTTTTATACAATAGTATATTATCTTTTGTAAATGATACATTATTCTGACTATTATTAATAAATTTTATTAATTTTTCATTATTTATCTGAGCGTCATTTTGAAATGAAATCTTCAGTGATACCCTTGTTACGCTTAATTTTTTAATTCCAATTTTTGAGTATTTAATCTTCATATTTGTTATATCTATCAAATTATTTGTTTCTCTTGGAAGATTGCCAAATCTATTAATTAGCTCTATAACAATATTGTCTAGTTGATCAGAGGTCTCAGAATTAGCAATTTTTTTGTACATTATTAGCCTTTGGTTTATATCATTAATATAATTATCTGGAATTAGCGCTACTTCGTTTATATCGATATCTGTTATTTCATCAAGTGGTTTATCTAAATTTGGTATTTTTCCAGATTTTAATGCTGATATAGCTTTTGACAAAATTCTATTATATAACGAAAAACCTATCTCTTGAATTTCTCCACTCTGAGAGTCTCCTAATAGTGCCCCAGCACCCCTTATTTCTAAATCTCTTGATGCTATTGAAAATCCTGACCCTAAGTCTTCCATTCCTTCTAAAGCCTTCAATCTTTTTTTAGCATTCTCTGTGATATGATTTTTATCAGGCACCAACAAGTAACAATATGCTTGTTTGCTGCTTCTCCCAACTCTTCCTCTAATTTGGTGAAGCTGGGATAATCCAAATTTATCAGCTTTGTTAATAATAATTGTATTAGCGTTTGCTACATCAATCCCATTTTCTATAATTGTTGTAGATAAGAGAATATTAAATTTTTTATTATAAAACTCTAAAATAATTTTTTCTAATTGAGCGGGGCTCATTTGAGCATGTGCAATTTTAATTGAGTATGACGGCATTAATTCTTGAATTTCATTATATATTAAATTTATATCACTTACTCTGTTATGTAAGAAAAATACTTGACCGCCACGATTAATCTCTCTGTCGCAAGCTTCTTTTATTACAGACTTTTTCCAATCAGACGCGTATGTCTTTATTGCCTTTCTATTTTCAGGTGATGTTGCGATTATACTTAGGTCTCTTAATCCACCAAGAGACATATTTAACGTTCTTGGTATAGGAGTCGCAGTTAATGTAAGGACATTAACCTCATCTTTTAATTTTTTTAAAAATTCCTTATGTTTAACGCCAAATTTTTGCTCTTCATCAATTATAAGTAAACCAAGAGATTTATATTTAACATCTTTTTGTATTACTCTGTGTGTTCCAATTATAATATTGCAATCACCTGTGCTAATCTCTGAAAGAATTTTTTCTTGCTCTTTTTTCGATTTAAATCTAGATAAACATCTTATCTTAAATGGCCAATTCTTAAATCGATTATTAAATGTTTTCTCATGTTGTTCTGCTAACAATGTTGTTGGCGCTAAAATAACAACTTGCTTAAAATTAGAAGCACATATGAATGCTGCTCTTAATGCAATCTCAGTTTTACCAAAACCTACGTCACCACAAATAAGCCTATCCATAAGTTTTTCTGATGTTAAGTCTTTCATTACATCATTTATTGCGTTTTCTTGATCTTCAGTTTCATCATATATAAATTCACTAGAGAATTGATTATACTCAAGTTCATTAATATTATATTTTAGAGTTTTTCTTAACGCTCTTTTTGCATTTATTTCTAATAGCTCTGCCGCGATATCGTAGGCATTCTTTGTAGCTTTTTTCTTTGCTTTACTCCAAGAAAAACCACCTAACTTGTGAAGGGGTGCAGCCTCATCTTCGACAGTATTATATTTATTTACAAGATGTAATGATGCGACAGGAACATATAATTTATCGTCATCTTCATAAAGTATTGTGAGATACTCATTGGATACACTGCCATTATCAATATATTGCAGGCCATTATATCTTCCAATACCGTGAATCTCATGCACTACAGGTGATCCAATTTCAAGATTCTTAAGTTGGTCTATGAAAAAAGCTGACTTAGCGTTATTTTTATTTTTTTGAAGCTTAATTTTTTCTTTTATAATGTCACTGCCTATTATAAAAGATAAACCAAGATCATTAATCTTAAAAGATTCTGAAATATAACCATTAATTATATAAAACTTATTACTACTTAAGTTTATATCGTCTATTGATTCCACAATTTTGTAGTCAAGACTATTACTAATAAATATGTCTTCAAATTGTGTAATTTTCTTACTATCTTGGCAAAATAGAACAACGCAAGATAATTTATTTATATATAAAATAAGATCATTTATTGGTTCGCTAAGGTAAGGTTTAATAGATATATCAGGCACAGCTGAAATATTAAAATTATATGAATCCTTGTCAAGTGACTTATCTGAGATTATTTCAGTCACTGACTTTTTATAAACCTCGTCGTGTATTAAATTATTTTCTAAATAAATATAGTTTGGGTCCAAAACAGAATCATCATTTTCCTTGGAAAAATTAAATTTTTCTTTAATAATTTCATAATTTTCTTCTATTTTATTATTAATATTTTCGCAGATAATAATATTATTTATGGTATCAAAATAATTAAATAGATTTTCTGTATTATTAAATAGCAATGGAAAATAATTATTTAAGCCTTGTGGCAATAGGCCATTACTAACTCCTGAATAAATATTGTTATTACTTGGATTTCCTTCAAATATCTCTCTAAATTTTTTTCTAAAATTTATAATATTATCTTGACCAAGAATAATATTGTTCATCGGAACAATAAATATCTCTTCACTTAGAGACTCTTTAGATGTTATTTGAGTTTGAGTATCAAAATATTTTATAGTTTCAATCTCAATATCATTTAAATCAATTCTTATAGGTTCATCATAACCACCTGGGAAAATATCAATTATAGAACCTCTAATTGAAAATTCACCATGAAAATTTACTTGAGGATTATTTATATAACCGATTTTTACAAGAGTACTTTTTATTGTGTTTAAATCCAAGTTATCATTTTTTTTTATTCTTAGCGTTTCTTGTTCTAAGATTTTTTTTGGAATTAGTTTTTTTTGAAGATTTTTAGCAGTTGTAATTACAGTTATTTTTGTAGAATTTGATTTTATGTACCTTATTAAATTTAAATTTTTTTTTGAACTTAAGAATTTATCAGAATCAACCATGTCATAAGGCATTTCCTCTGTACCAGGGATAAAAATTATATCTTCGTCAGAATCTTTTTTTTGAAGTAAGTTCAGCTCTTTTTCTAATCTTTCACCCTGAATGTTATTTTCTGCGACAATGAGTTTTTTATCTATTTTCTTTGAGTGAATAAATAATGAGTCTGATGAGAAGCTTAGCCCATCATATTTTAAAGAATCTGCATTATTAAAATAAGTATTAATTCTATCCGTTAACGATATTTTGCTCATTAGATTAATTTTGGTTTAAATAGGGAGGCTATTTTACATTATTATCAAGTAAAATGTTCTCGCAAGTACAATTTATCTGAATAATTTCATATGTTATTATTAGACAATATATTTAATTGGAATAAATCTTTAATAATATGGAAATCTTAGTTAATTCAGCAACTTGCTACAAAAATAATAATATTATTTTTAAGAATGCTAATATTATTCTTGATAATAGTGAAATTTGTATAGTAATGGGGCCAAATGGTTGTGGAAAAACAACTTTTATTAAATGTTTGTGTAAAATAGAAAATCTAGATTCTGGCCATATATTGATTGATAATATTAATATACAAGATCGTAAAAGCAACTATCTGGATAATATTATCTATATTGGACATAAAAATAGTTTAAATGATGATTTAACGGTAACTGAAAACTTAGAATATCTTGGCGCATTTGATCAAACAGTAAATAAGAATTCAGTTAATAAAATTAAGGATGCAATGGAGTATTTTGATATATATAAATATAAAGATTTTATGGTATCTGAGCTTTCAGAAGGAAATAAAAAGAAAACATCATTAGCGCGATTAATTCTATCTCAAAAAAAAATTTGGCTACTAGACGAACCATTAAGTTTTCTTGATGAAATTGCTGTCAAAAATTTAATAAATCTTTTTTCTAAGCATCAAAAAATAGGCGGCATAATAGTTGCTTCATCACATTATGATTTTTCTGACGATGTAGATAATTTTAAATTTTTTAAAATGGAAAATTAAGGTAAATGATAAAAAATCTTATAAAAAAAGAGTTAATCTTATATTTTAGAAATTTAAATAATGTATTTTTACCGTTGATATTTTTTTTTCTTATTATATCTATTTTTCCTTTAGTATTAGGTCCTGATAAATTATTATTTGACAATATTATTCCTGGAGTAATTTGGATTACAGCAATATTGACTACCTTACTTAGTTCTAATAATTTTTTTAGAGATGACTATAATAATGGTGTTATTGAAATGTATTTAACTTCTAGTACAGGAGTTGAATTAATTTTATTTTTAAGAATCATTGCATGCTGGCTATTCACTTGCCTACCAATAATTTTATTCATGCCATTGGTTTCACTTCTTTTTGATATATCTTTTGAAGACTCTTTTGTAATATTGATCACCTTGCTAATGGGAACCCCAATCTTAATATCTATAGGAATTTTTGGGTCTGCTTTAACGCTAGGTCTTGCTAGGAATAATATTTTAACACCAATTATTGTCATACCATTTTATATTCCAGTTCTAATATTTTCTGCTAGCGCTATTGATTCTGTTTCTTTGGGACTTCCTTATGATATGCAGCTTTTTATTCTAATGGCTCTTTTATTTTTAATTCTACCTATAATGCCATATTTACTTAAATATACCTTGGAGCTTAGTATTAATAATTAATTATGAATATTTCTAAAATTGCTAATTTAAAATTTTTTTATACTAAAACTAGGAAAATCTCTTCTTTTCTTTCAGCTTTCACATTAATTTTATTCTGTATTGGTATTTATTGGGGTTTATTTATTGCCCCAACAGATTATTTGCAGGGGAATAGTTATAGAATAATGTATGTTCATGTACCGGCAGCATGGCTATCAATGCAGACTTACATGATTATGGCTGCAACTGGCTTTATAGCTCTTGTCTGGAAGATTAAAATTATGGAAATTGCTAGTATTCAATGTGCTCCTATTGGAGCATTTTTTACTATAATTGCCTTGGTTACTGGAATGGTTTGGGGGAAACCAACTTGGGGAACATATTGGGTTTGGGATGCAAGACTAACATCAGAGTTAATCTTATTATTTTTATATATAGGCATCATGGTTTTATATTCTGCATATAGTGATAAAAGGCAAGCAATAAAAATAACATCATTGTTAGCAATTATTGGTCTTATAAATATACCAATAATTCATTATTCGGTAGAATGGTGGAACACATTACACCAGGGGCCGACTGTAACTAAATTTGAAAAACCATCTGCCCACATTACAATGTTACTCCCATTGCTCTACATGTTTTTTGTATTTAATATGTACTTTCTTTCAATACTCATAAAGAGAATGAGATTTGGTATATATATGAGGGAAAAAAATAATAAATGGATGGAGGAGCTCAAAAATGATTGAATTCTTTGATATGGGCAAACATACAGTATTTGTTTATGTTGCATATATATTTTCGATAGTAATATTATTGTTAGGTTTTTTAATTCCACATTATGCTATGAAAAAAGAAATTGCGAAAAAAAATGATAAAGATAACAAGTAGAAATAAAAAAACAATAGCCAAGGTTCTTGTGTTCTTTTTCGCAATATCTAGCTTTAGTTCTCTATTGATATATGCGTTTAGTAAAAATATGGTATATTTTTATACACCAACACAAGTATCCAAAAAAGAAGCGCCGTTAAATTCCCATATAAGAGTTGGTGGTATGGTTAAAGTTAATTCATTTATCAAATCTAAAGATAGCCTCAAAGTCTATTTTAAAATACATGATCTAGATCAAGAAATGAATGTTACTTACGAGGGCATACTCCCAGATTTATTTGCCGAAGGACAGGGCGTTGTTATGTCAGGAAAATTATCAAAAGATGGCACTTTTGTTGCAAGCGAAGTTCTTGCAAAGCATGATGAAAATTACATGCCCCCAGAAGTTGCTGATATGATGAAAGAAAAAAATGGAGCTCTTTATAAAAAATGATTACTGAGATTGGGAATTTATTTTTAAGCATTTCTGCAACGTTATCTTTGTGTATGTTTTCTATAATTTTTCTAAAGAAATTTATTGATGTAGACCTAAGATATGCATTTTGTAAAAATCTTTCATTTATAGTTTTATCTCTTATTTTTTTATCTTTTTCTTTTCTAGTGTATGCTTTTTTAATTGATGATTTTTCTTTAAGATATGTAGCAAGTAATTCAAATATCTCCCTAGAAAATATTTACAAATTTTCAGCTGTATGGGGTGCACATGAAGGTTCAATACTATTGTGGGTTTTGATCTTATCTTTATGGTCAGCATGTATACCTTTGTTTTCAGGAAAAATTCCAAAAAGAATTGTAATAGATATGATTTCAATTATGGGGGTCTTATTATTATTTTTTCTAGTTTTTATCCTTTTTAGCTCAAATCCTTTTGATAGAATCTTTCCAATACCACTTAATGGCAAAGACCTTAATCCTCTTCTTCAGGATCCTGGTCTAATAATACATCCGCCATTACTCTACATCGGTTATGTAGGAACGAGTGTACCTTTTGTATTTGCAGTTGCTGTATTGATTGATGGTCATATAGAGACTGAATGGATTTCATGGTTAAGAAAATGGGTAATTTCATCTTGGGTTTTTTTAACAATTGGTATATCTCTTGGTAGCTGGTGGGCTTATCATGAATTGGGCTGGGGAGGATGGTGGTTTTGGGACCCAGTTGAAAATGCTTCATTCATGCCTTGGCTAGCTATTACAGCATTGCTGCATTCATTAATTGTATCTGAAAAAAGAGGTATATTTATTAGTTGGAGTATTCTCTTGTCAATATTAACTTTTTCTTTAAGTTTATTAGGAACTTTTCTTGTTAGATCTGGAATCTTAGTCTCTGTGCATGCATTTGCAAACGATCCTGAAAGGGGCCTATATATATTAATATTCCTATCGTTAATAATTGGCTCATCCTTAATATTATATTTTTCAAGATCATCAAAATTAATTTTTTATAGAGAGTATTCTGTAACTTCAAAAGAATTTATATTATTAATAAACAATTTATTTTTAACAATTACTACGTTTGCTATTTTACTTGGAACACTTTACCCCTTAATAACAAGTTCACTAGATTTAGGGAAGATATCAGTTGGGGCACCATATTTTAATTTTATATTTTCTGCTTTAATGCTGCCAGTTGTCTTTCTTATGGCTCCAGCAGTTTATAGTAACTGGTCAAAAACTAATTATAATAGTTTATCTAAAAAGCTAGGGAAAATATTATTCTACTCGTTAGTAATTGCTTATGTATGGATGAATTTTTATTACAAAAGTGATATTTTTATAGTCTATCTTGGAATTTCATTAGCATTATTTACAATAATTTCTTCCACAATAAAAATGTTTCAGATTTTTGATAATACTTTCGAAAAAAATTACTTTAAGACTCTTTTATCAATCCCAAGTTCTATAATAGCAAATTCTCTTGCGCATATTGGAATTGGAGTTTTAATAATAGGTGTAACGGTAAGTACGTATTACTCCTCTCAAAAAGAAATTATTATGGTTAAGGGTTCTGAGATTTTAATTAAAGATACTAAAATTAAATTTGTTGATGTTGAAGGAAAATTATCTAGTAATTATACTTCTCAAATGGGAATATTTGACGCTTATAAGAACGATAAATACGTAATATCTTTTTTCCCAGAAAAAAGAACATATAATATACAAAAAAATGTTATGACAGAAGCAGCTATTGACTCAAGACTTATGAGAGATATTTACATTGCTCTTGGAGAGAATATTGCAGACGATTCCTGGGTTGTTAGAATTTATTATAAGCCATTTATTCAGCTATTGTGGTATGGGGTTGGCTTGATGATTTTAGGTGGTTTTTTTGGTATATTTAGCAGAACTAATTCTGTTAATAACAACTAATAATGAGATATAAGCTAGCAGTTATTCCAATACCAGTTTTCTTAATCATACTTTATTTTCTCTATAGTGGGTTAAATAAAGATCCAACACTTATTCCGTCACCACTTATCGGAAAGTCTGTCCCAGAGTTCTCTTCAACAACTTTGATTGATAATAAGATAATTACAAACCAAAATATGTTAGGAAAATCTTATATACTAAATGTTTGGGGTAGCTGGTGTTATGGATGTAGCCTTGAGCATAATTTTTTAATAGATATATATAATACCGATACTATTGAGATTTATGGTTTAAATTATAAAGATAGTAGGGAAAACGCTATAGAATGGTTAAGAAGTAAAGGTAACCCTTATAAAAAAATTATTTTTGATAGCGACGGGGATATTGCAATTGACTTTGGAGTTTATGGAGCGCCTGAAACTTTTCTTATAAATGAAAATGGTATAATTATTCACAAGCATGTTGGCCCAATTGACAATAAATATTTTAATGATGTGTTATTACCAAAAATAAAGAAATGAAAACAAAAATAATAACTGTAATTATCGTAATATTTTTTTTTAATATAACTTATGCAGAAAATAATCAGGAATATAATAAGATTATAGAAAACCTAAGATGTTTGGTTTGCCAAAATCAATCTTTATCAGAGTCTGATTCAAATCTAGCTAAAGATCTTAGATTAAAAGTTAAAACAATGCTTGAATCTGGAAAATCTGAAGACGATATATACAAGTTTATGTCTGATAGATACACAGATTATGTTTTATATAATCCTCCTGTAAAAAAATCAACATGGTTTTTATGGTACAGCCCTTTCTTAATTTTATTAATATCTTTATCTTATTTATTTTTAATTATGAAAAAAAATAAAAAAATTATTAAAAATGATAATATAAATAATAATTACGATGTAAAAAAAAATACATTCAAATCTAGTAAAAAAATTAATACTAGATATTTATATATTTTTTTAATAGCTTTTATGCCTATTTTAACATTCTCTATATACGCTTATTCAAGTGAGTATATGAGATATAAAATAATTTATTTTTTTGAATCAAAAGATCCGGTTATTGATATAACGATTTTGATTCATGATGATATTCTATCTAAAATTACTGGTAATGAAGCATTATTTGTTTATGCTAGAAGGAGTAATGGTATGAGAATTCCATTAGCAATAGACATTTTTGAAGTGGACAAAATGAAAAAAAACTATAATGTGAAATTAGATAACACTATGAGTATGATAAAGGATCAGACGCTTTCAAGTGCTAAAGAAATTATTGTGGAAGCAAGGATTACAAAATACAAGAAAGCAATGACTATGCCCGGTGATTATATAGGAAGGTCATTACCTATGAAAATTAACTCTTCAAATTATATTCTTATTAAAATCAATTCTGTAGTTACAGGTGAATGATGAAATACATCTCATTTTATATTGCGTACAAATATTTAAGATCAAAAAAAAGCAGTAGATTTACATCTATTATTTCAAAGTCATCAGTAATTGGTATTTCATTAGGTATTTCAGCCATTATAGTTGTTATGTCAATCATGAATGGTTTTCATAGTGAGATGAGAGATAAAATTTTGAGTATGGTTTCCCATATTATTGTTACTGAAGAAAATTATACTCTAAAAAATTGGGATAAACTAAAATTTAAAATTGATAAGAACAAACTGGTAGCAAATTCAGCTCCGTATGTCGAAGGTCAAGCAATGATAAGTTTTGGAGGAAATGTTCATGGTATACAGGTAAAAGGAATTATTCCCGAGTATGAAAAAAATGTTACAAGTTTGTCAGACAATATTATTGAAGGCGATTTTAATAATGTTGGCTTAAAACCTTATCAGATATCCATTGGAATTGATTTAGCAAAAAAAATGAATTTATCTATTGGAGATAAAATTACTTTAGTAATTCCTAGAGCAAATACAACTTTAATAGGAATTGTGCCAAGACTAAAAAGATTTGAGGTTGGATCTATTTTTAAATTTGGAATGCAGCAATATGATAAAAATCTTGTTTTTATTGATATTTATGAGGCTCAAACACTCTATGATATGGGTAACAATGTAACCGGATTAAGACTTAAATTAAATGATCTATTTAAGGCAAAAAAAGTATCCAATTCCATAAATTCGTATCCAAATACAGATTATATTGTAATAGATTGGACAATGATGAATAAAAACTTCTTTAACGCATTAAAAATGGAAAAAACAATGTTAATGCTATTAATGTTTTTAATAGTACTAGTTGCAACATTTAACATTATATCTTCATTGTTCATGGTTGTGTCTGAAAAAAAAACTGATATAGCAATATTAAAAACTATAGGAATGAATTCGAAAAATATAATGTATATATTTATTTTACAAGGTGCATTCCTTGGTGTTACTGGAATCATTCTTGGTTTGGGAATAGGTTTATTGATATCACTTAATTTAGATTACATTGTTGCTTTTATTGAATATATTCTTGGGCATAGTCTAATAAATTCAGATGTATATATGATTAGTACCGTGCCTGTTAAAGTAGAAGTTAAAGATTTATTATATGTATCAATTATATCATTTATTTTTGCTTTGATAGCAGCCGTATACCCAGCTATTAAAGCATCAAAAACAAAACCAGCAGAAGTTCTTAAAGGAAACTAATCATGTTAAAATGTAAAAATATAAATAAAAAATTTTCTGATGGTGAAAAAGATATTAATATTTTAAATAATATAAATTTAGAAGTTTCTTCAGGGGAAAGTATAGCAATAGTAGGAGCTTCTGGAAGTGGTAAAAGTACATTGTTACACGTGATATCAGGCCTAGAAAGTGCATGCTCTGGTGAAATATATTTAGACAATAAATTGATTTCTGATTTTAGTGAAGATGAATTATGTAATATTAGATTAAAAAAAATTGGATTTATTTATCAATCACATCATCTGATTAAAGAATTAAATGTTAAAGAAAATATATCATTACCTTTGTTAATAGCAAATAAAAAAAATAGTTATGTTATTTCTAAAACTAACGAGATAATTGAAAAAGTAGGTTTAAGCAATAGATCAGATTTTCAAATTGATAAATTATCTGGTGGCGAAAGGCAGAGAGTTGCAATAGCTAGATCAATTATTCATGATCCTAAAATTATTTTTGCAGATGAACCAACCGGTAATCTTGACAAAATTAATGCAAAAAATATCTTTTCATTGTTAACTGATTTGGCTAATTATAATAACTCTAGTTTAATTGTAGCAACTCACGATTTAGAAATGGCTTCTTTATTAAATAAAAAATTAACAATTAATAATGGCATGTTAAAATCTATCTAGATTTTTTTCTTCTTTTTGACCAAATTTTTAAAACATAGTATCTCCAGTATACTCTTATTAATATATAACTTAATAAGGAGCCTAAACATGAAAGTATGAATGAACCTAAGAATAATGGTTCCCAATATTGTATTAAATCAGATAACATATTGACTTCTTCATTTCTAATTTCATAATTTGTTTTCGTATTTATAAAAAAATCTCCAATTTTAATCGCAAAATATACTATTGGTACGTAAGTAAAAGGATTCGTTATCCAAGTTAAAATTACTGCAATTGGAAGATTTCCTGCAAATGTTATAGATAGGAACGCGCCCAAAATCATTTGAATCCCAGGTATTGGTATAAATGCGCAAAATGCACCTATGGCAAAGCCTCTTGAAACTGATTTTTTGTTTATATGCCACAAATTTGGCTGCAGAACTGCTGGACCAAAAATTTTAAGAATTTTTTCTTCCTTTACGGAATCTAGTTTAGGAAATAATCTTTTGATTACATTTTTTATCATTTCTGTAGAATAAGTGTTTAATTGAATTAATGGAAGTATATAAGAAATTGAATCAAAGTACTCAAAAAAGTGGCTGGTTAATCTATAAGAGGCTTATTAGCATCGCCTTAAAAGATAATGCAACTCCGGTAACCATTGCTATATTTGGAATGATAATTACTGCGTTAAGTGATCCAGCATTATCTGCAATTATGAAGCCAATACTAGATGGTGGTTTTATAGAAAGAGATCAAAGTGTTATATCACTTTTACCACTTGGACTATTTTCTATTTTTTTTATTAGATCCTTGGGAATTTTTTTAACAATATATTTTATGGCTAAAGTCGGAAGATCCTTAGTTTTTAGACTTCGAGAGCTAATGTTTAAAAAGTTACTAAATTTGCCAATTTCTTTCTATGATAAATCTTCATCTGGAAATTTGATGTCTCGAATATCTCATAATGTTGAGTTACTTTCAACAGTTGCTGCAAAAAGCTTAATAATATTAATTAGAGATACTTTAACTATTGTAGGTTTACTAATTTGGATGTTTTATCTAAGTTGGGAACTAACACTATTCTTTTTAACTGCTGCACCTTTTATTGTTGTTTTAGTAAGCTCTCTAAATAAAAAATTTAGAAAATTAACACATGATGCTCAGAATTCTATAGGAAGTATCATTCATGTAGTTCAAGAAGTAATTCAGGGAAATAAAATTGTAAAAATATTTAAAGGGTATGATAAGGAAAAATCTAGATTCAACGATACCAACAATAAAAATAGATTAAGTCATATGAATTTAGCACTTACAGAAGGAATTAATAGTGCTGTAATAATGTTAATTGTTGGATCCTCATTATCTGGTATTATTTTATTATCAACTTTTGATTTTATATTAGAGTCAATAACAGTTGGTTCATTTGTTTCTTTTATGTTTGCAATGTTTATGATTTTGGGTCCAGCAAGAGGTTTGGCAAGTATTAACGCAAGACTTCAACAAGGTATAGCAGCTGGAGAAAATGTTTTTGAATTGATAGATCAGTCTTCAGAGAATGACAAAGGTATAATTAATAGCGTAAATATAAATAATGATATTATTTTTAAGGATGTTTGTTTTAAATATGAAAACTCAGATTCTACAATTTTAAATAATATTAATTTAACTATAAAAACAGGAGAATTTGTCGCTCTTGTAGGAATGTCTGGTTGCGGTAAGTCAACATTAGTAAATTTAATACCAAGATTATATAATCCAATATCAGGTAAAATTACTATTGATAATGTAGAAATTAATGATTTTTCTCTTGGGTCTCTAAGAGATAATATTAGTTATGTTGGTCAAGATACAATTCTATTTAATGATACAGTTAGAAATAATATATCTTATGGACAAAATAATATTTCAGATAAAGATATCAATAAAGCTCTTGAACAGTCTTATGCTAAAGATTTTATTAATGATATGCCAGATGGAATAAATACTATTATAGGTGAGAATGGAGTCCTATTATCTGGAGGTCAGAGACAGAGGCTTGCAATAGCTAGAGCTTTTTTAAAAAACTCACATATACTAATATTTGACGAGGCAACATCATCTCTTGATACAGTATCAGAGAAATATATTCAAAAAGCCTTAGATGAGCTCAAGAAGGGTAAGACAACTATAATAATTGCCCATAGGTTGTCGACTGTAGAAAATGCTAATACAATAGTCGTAATGGATAACGGGTCTATTATTGAGTCAGGAAATCACAAGGAATTGATAGATAAAGAAAATTATTATTATAAACTTTACAATTCACAAATATTTAAATAGTGTTTAATAAATCAAAACTACCAATTCTTAAAAAGTTCTATTTGTATTCCTTAGATAATATATATATCTTAAATATTATTTTAACTCCATTATCTTTAATATATATAGTCATAAACTTTTTTAAAAAAATTCTACAAACTAAAAGAAGAATTAATACTGTTCCAGTAATTGTAATAGGAAATCTAACAGTTGGCGGCACAGGTAAGACCTCTTTAGTTATATGGTTATGTAATTATTTAAACGCAAGAAGCTATAATGTGGCTGTAATTTCTGGAGGGTACAAAACTACTGACCCTAGAAAATTAGAAATTGTAGATGATAAATCATCTCCTAGTGAAGTTGGGGATGAGGCAATTTTAATTAGTAAAAAAACTAATTGCGTAGTATGTAAGTGTAAAGATAGAAAAAAAGCATATGAATACTTAGCAAAAAATTATAGTTTAGATGTAATCATCTCAGATGATGGACTCACACACTATAAGTTAAATAGAAATCTTAATATTGTTATTGTTAAAGAAAGCAAACCATTTGGCAATGGTTTAGTCCTTCCTGCTGGACCATTAAGAGAGCCGCCTTCAGCTATAAAATATTATGAAAATATAGTTTTTAATAAAAGTAAAAAATCAGATTTAAAAGGATTTTATTATGATATAACTAAAGCTATATCTTCAGTTAACTCAACAGAGATTGACATATCTGATATTAGTGGAACTACTGCACATCTTGTGACTGCAATTGCAAATCCTGATCTTTTGATTAAAAATCTAGAAAGACTTAATATTGATTTAGTAACTCACATTTACCCAGATCATTATCTTTTAAATGAAGAGGATTTTATATTTAATGATGACTACAAGGTATTAATGACAGAAAAAGATTTTGTAAAATGTGAGAAATTCAAATTAAAAAATACATATTATTTGCCAACAAAAATTATTGTTGATAATGATATTAAAATAATGTTGAATGATAAGCTATTAGATCTATTAAAGGTATAAAATATTTTGAATAAAAATTTACTAAACATGCTTGTTTGCCCTGTAACAAAGAGCAAGTTACATTATCATAAAGAGTCAAATGAGTTGATTTCTTTGCCAGCAAGACTTGCTTATCCTATTAAAGATGACATTCCGGTTATGCTTGAAACGAGTGCTAGAGAGCTTGATTCTGATGAGTATGAAAAGTTCAAAGATTTATATCTAAAATAAGAGAAGAGGAATTTATGGACTTTTATGTGGTTATTCCTGCTCGCTATGATTCTTCTAGATTTCCCGGCAAAGTTTTAGCCGAAATTGGCAATAAAAGCATGCTTGAACATGTTTTTTTAAATGCAAAAAAATCTAATGCAAAAGATGTTTACATAGCAACTGATAGCGACAAAGTTTATGAAGTTGCAAAAAATTTTACCGATAATGTCTATATTACATCTTCAAATAATAATAACGGTACTGAAAGAATAGCGGAATTAGCAAAGATTTTAGAATGGGAGGAAAGTGTATTAGTGATTAATCTGCAGGCAGATATGCCTGAGTTAATGGCAGATAATATTGATTTCCTAGCAAATAAATCTATAAATAACGTAGGTTTATCCACTTTATATTACCCATTAAGTAGCCCAGACCTTTATTTAGACAAAAATACCGTGAAAATTATTATAAGAGATGGTGTCGAGGGTTTTTGTAGGGTTATTAATGATGATTTTGATGAGGGGATACATAAACATATTGGTATATATTCTTATTCAGTCAAAGATTTATGCTTATACATGAATCTGCCTCAATCAAATAATGAGATTAGTTTAAGTCTTGAACAGTATAGATTTTTAGATAATAAACTTAAAATATCTGCTTATCGCGCAGTTAGCGATCCAGGAATAAGTGTTGACTCTTTAGATAATTTAAATGAATTAAAAGGTGTAAATAATTGAATAAAAAGAAAAAAGCATTACTGGTAGTTGCTCATGGTAGCAGAAAAAAAGTATCAAATATTGAAATTCATCAGCTTGCTAACAACATATCGTTGAAATCTGAAGTTTTTGATATTGTTGAGGCGTGCTTTTTAGAGATAGCTACGCCGTCAATTCAAGATGGTATACAGTCTTGTATCGAAAATGATGCTTCCGAAATACTAATAATGCCTTACTTTTTAGCTGCTGGAATGCATGTAATTGTGGATATACCTACCATTGTCGATAAAGAGAGGTTGAAACATAAAGGTGTGACAATAAAATCATTGCCATATTTTGGTTCAAGTCCTGTGATTGTTGACATACTAAAGACTCTAGCGGAAAATAACACATAATTTATTGAATAATTTTATATTACACGGAAGGAGATACGATGTTTAACGAAGATATGAAAATAGAAGGTTACGATCCAGAATTAGCAAAAGCTATAAAAAATGAAATTGTAAGACAAGAAGAACATATTGAGCTTATAGCATCTGAGAACTATGCAAGCCCAAGAGTAATAGAAGCTCAAGGTTCAGTATTAACAAATAAATATGCAGAGGGTTATCCCGGCAAAAGATATTACGGTGGTTGTGAAAATGTTGATGTTGCAGAACAACTAGCCATTGATCGATTAAAAGAAGTATATAAAGCTGACTATGCGAATGTTCAGCCACACTCAGGGTCTCAAGCTAATGCTGCAGTTTATCTAGCTTTATTAAATGCTGGAGATACTATTTTAGGAATGAGCTTGGATGCTGGTGGTCACTTAACTCATGGATCAAAAGTAAATTTCTCTGGAAAATTATTTAACGCTATTCAGTACGGAATAGATGACAATGGGATGTTAGATTATGACGAGATTGAAAAATTAGCAATGGAACATAAACCTAAGATGCTTGTAGGTGGTTTTTCTGCTTATTCTCAAGTCATTGACTGGGAAAGAATGTCCCAAATAGCAAAAAAAGTTGATGCTTATTTTATGGTTGATATGGCCCATGTATCAGGTTTAGTTGCTGGGGGCGTTTATCCATCGCCAGTCCCGTTTGCTGATGTTGTAACATCTACAACACATAAGACTCTTAGGGGGCCAAGAGGAGGAATTATAATTTGCAAATCTAACCCAGACTTAGAAAAGAAATTTAACTCTCTTGTATTTCCTGGAACTCAAGGTGGTCCGTTAATGCATGTTATTGCCGCTAAAGCTGTAGCTTTTAAAGAAGCGTTAGAGCCAGAATTTAAAGTGTATATGCAGCAAGTTGTTGCTAATGCAGATACATTAGCTAAAACTTTAATTAGCAGAGGATTTGATATCGTTTCTGGTGGGACTAAAAATCATCTAATGTTAGTAAGTCTAGTTAAACAGGGTCTAACTGGAAAAGCAGCAGATGCTGCGCTTCATAAAGCTAATATTACTGTTAATAAGAATTCTGTTCCTAATGATCCTCAAAGTCCATTTGTTACAAGTGGCATAAGATTGGGCACAGCTGCAATAACAACAAGGGGATTTAAAGAGGCAGAAACTATTATTCTTGGCAATTTAATATGTGATGTTCTTGATGATATTGAAAACGAATCTACTCTTAAATCTGTAAAAGAGAAGGTTTTAAATTTAACTTCTCAATACCCTGTATATGCAAAATCAGTAGCATTAAAAGCTGCTTCTGCTGCGTAAAGGAGTATTGTGCTAAATGCATTGCCCATTTTGCAATTTTCATGACACAAAAGTAGTTGATTCGAGACTTACTGTAGACAATTCTCGTGTGAAAAGAAGAAGGGAATGTATAAAATGTGAGAATCGCTGGTCAACCATTGAAACAGCTGATTTAAATTTACCTAGGGTTATTAAAAAAGATAACTCTAGGGAAGATTTTTCAGAAAAAAAAGTTGAGAGAGGGATAATAAGAGCGTTAAATAAAAGGTCGGTAGATAAAGATTCAATTGATATAGCAATTCAAAATATAAAAAATAAATTAAAAGCTCTTACAGATAAAGAAATAATATCTTCGCAAATAGGTATATTAGTTATGCAGGAACTTAGAGAGTTAGACCAAGTAGCCTATATTCGTTTTGCATCCGTTTACCATAGCTTTGAAGATCTTCAGGCATTCCAAGACATAATTAGTATTATAGAAAAAGACCTAACTCCTGAAATGATCAAAACGCAGCTAAAATTAATCGATGACGAAAAAATAAATAACAAAAAATAATGAAACCACAAATTTCTTTTATGGAACGCGCCATTGAGTTAGCAGAAAAAGGTATGTTCACAGTAACACCAAACCCTATGGTTGGTTGTGTTATTACTCAGGGAAAAAATATATTAAGTGAAGGGTATCATGCCAAAGCTGGCTTAGACCACGCAGAAATTATAGCTTTAAAAAATTTAACAAAAAAAGTAAATAGCAATATGGTTATGTATATAAATTTAGAACCATGTTGTCACCAAGGTAAAACTGGACCATGCGCAAAAGCAATAATAGATTCTGGAATTAAAAATGTTGTTATATCAATCTTAGACCCAAACCCAATAGTTAAGGGAAAGGGAGTTAAAGCACTTAGATCAAGTGGTATTAATGTAAATGTGGGTTTATGTAAATCTGAAGCAAGCCATATTAATAAAGGATTTATTTCGAGAATAACAAAAAAAATTCCAAATGTACTTATGAAACAAGCAATTAGTATTGATTATAAAATTACTAATGCGAAAAATAAATGGATAAGTAATAAAGAATCAAGAAAAGATGTTCAATTTATTAGAGCTAAATCTTGTGCAATATTAGTTGGGTCCCAAACTATAATTAAAGATAATCCAAAATTAACAGTCAGGTTAAATAAAAAAGAATTAGGTATTTTTGAAAAAAAAAGAAATCCAATAAGAATTGTTTTAGATACTAATTTGGAATTAGATATTGATAAGTATGATTTTTTCAACGGAACAGAGAAAAAAATTGTATTTAATTCTATATCTACAAATTTTGAGACTAAAAAAAATATAGATTTTATAAAAGTTAAAAAAAATAAATCAGGGCTTAATTTAAATTTAATACTTAGTATTTTGGCTAAAAAATATGAGATTAATAATCTTATGATTGAGCCTGGTGAAAAATTATCTACATCGTTGCTATCAAATAATTTACTAGATGATCTTGTATTATATTTATGCCCACAAATTATTGGTAAATTTGGGATTCCTGCGTCTTCTGCAATAAATAATCTTAATAGTAATTCTATTAAGATTGAGTCTATAAAGAAATTCTCTAATGATGTTAGAATAAATTATAAATTTTTGAGTAAATAATGTTTACTGGATTAATACAAAAAATTGGTGAAGTAAAATCTATAAATAGCCATCATGGAGATATACAAGCAATATTATCTGTAGATAGCGATTTTGTTTCTACGATCGAAGAAGGTGATAGCTTATCAGTTAATGGAGTATGTTTAACCGCATATAATATTAATAAAGATAGCTTTGCTGTAGATATATCAAATGAAACTTTAGATGTGTCTAGTCTCACTCAAATTAACACTGGTTACAAGGTTAATATTGAAACATCATTATGTCTCCAAGATAAACTTGGTGGTCATTTAGTTAGTGGGCATGTAGACTGTATTGCTCAATTAACAGAATTACATGAAGATGCTAGATCTTATAGACTTGGTTTTAAACTAAGTAATAATAATTATTTAAAGTATATTGTTAAAAAAGGATCGATATGCGTAGATGGTGTAAGTTTGACTGTAAATAAAGAGTCTGATGACAGTTTTTTTGTAAATATCATTCCTTTTACATGGAATAACACTATTATGCAGTTTTATAAATTAGAAGCTATCGTGAATATTGAAGTGGATAGAATTGCGCTTCATGTTGAAAAGTTATTAAATAATAAAGGCTAAGAGAAATTAATGTTATCAAATACAGAAGACATTCTTGAGGATTTAAAAAAAGGCAAAATGGTATTAATAGTCGATGATGAAAGCCGAGAAAATGAAGGTGATTTCATTATGGCTGCCAGTAAAGTGACTCCAGAAGATATAAATTTTATGAGTAAGTATGCTAGAGGATTAATTTGCTTAACTCTGACAAGAGAGAGATGTAAGCAGATAAATCTACCTCTAATGAAAAATGATACAGATTCAAAACATGAAACTAATTTTACAATTTCTATAGAAGCTTCAGAAGGAGTTACAACAGGAATATCTGCATATGATAGAGCGCATACTATAAGGACAGCAGTTATGCCAGATGCCACAGCCAATGACATATCAAGACCTGGCCATATTTTTCCATTAATGGCACAGCCAGGTGGTGTTTTAACAAGGGCTGGTCATACGGAAGCTGGTTGTGACTTAGCAAGACTTGCAGGATTTGAGCCTGCTGCAGTAATTGTAGAAATAATGAGTGACGATGGAAGTATGGCAAGGCTCCCGGAATTAACTAAGATAGCGGAAGATCACAAGATAAAAATAGGCACTATTGAGGATCTTATAAAATACAGAACAAAACATGAAAAGACAGTTATAAGAAAAAGTGAGTCACCAATAAATACGGAGTATGGAGAATTTAATTTAGTTTCATATGAGGATATTTTGTCTAATACAATGCATGTTGCTTTAGTAAAAGGAAATTTAAAAAATGAAGAGTCTACTTTTGTCCGTGTACATATTCAAAATACTATAAGAGATATTTTACATTCATCACACCATTCTGGCTGGCCTTTAAAAAATGCAATGCAAAGAATTAATAATGAAGGTAATGGCGTTATATTAATATTAAGATGGAACGAATCTGTTAATGCTATAATTAAAGATATAGAGAATATCAAAGATACAAATGAAGACGCAGTTCAAGATTTTGATCGAAGAACATTAGGAGTTGGTGGACAAATTCTATCTGATTTAGGTGTGACAAAAATGAAATTATTAAGCTCGCCTAAAACTTTCTATGGTCTTGGTGGTTATGGCTTAGAAATTGAAAAATATATAACGGAGTAATAATGTCTAAAGAAAAATATAATATTCTAGTTATTAGCTCAGAGTTTAACGAAAATATTGTAAATAATTTATATGTAGGTGTAAAAAAATGCTTTGAGGATAAAAAAGTTCTTGCCGATATAAAAGAAATAAAAGTTCCTGGAGCGTTTGAATTACCATATATGGCAAAACAAGCTCTTGACAACAATAGTAAAAATATTGACTGTATAATAACTTTAGGATGTGTAATAAAAGGTGAAACTGCGCACTTTGAGTTCATTTCGAGCGCATGCGCTAATGCTTTGGCTCAACTAACTTTACAAAGTAAGGTGCCAATAATGTTTGGCGTTATAACTGCATATAATAAATCACAGGCGCTTGATAGATCAAAAATAAATTTTGATAATAAAGACAATTTAAATATTGGATACAATGTTACTAATGCTGCAATAAAAACCTTAATCACACTAAAAGAAATATAGTCTATAAAAATGAAAATTAATAATGCTATGCGTAATAATAATCGCAATATATGGTCTCGCAGATTAGCATTCCAAGCCATATACTCATGGTCGATTAATGAATGTGAAATTGATGAGTTGCAATCTATTTTTAGAGAAGATGAAAATTATAATAAATCAGATAATAAGTATTTTGAAGAGATAGTAACTGGAGTAGTTAATAATATAATCACTATAGATGATGAAATTTCAAAAACATCAGAAATTGATATTAAAAATATTAATTTTGTAGAATTAAGTATAATTAGATGTTTTATATTTGAGTTAAATGGCACCAAAGAAATACCTAAAGAAATTTTATTGGCAGAATCTGTTAAACTAGCGTCTAAATTTGGCGGTCAAGATAGCTATAAATTTATTAACGCTTTTTTAGATAATTTTGTAAAAAATGATACAAATGAAAATAATTAGTGAAAAAGAAATCATTAAACTAGTTTCTGAAAATATTAATTTTAGGGAAGAAATTGTTGTACCAGTAGGAGAAGACGCATCAGTTTTTTTTCCTAAACAAGACTGCAATATTGTCGCCACAACAGATTCTATGGTCCTAAATACGCATTTTTCTTCGGACATAAGTCCCTTTGAGTTAGGTTTCATAGCAGCATCATCAAATGTTAGTGATTTGTCAGCAATGGGCGCAAATCCAGCTCTTGCTTTAATTAACCTTACAATAGAAGAACCTTCAAAAGAATATATAGAAAATTTAATACAAGGTTATAATAAAGTATTCAAAAAATATCCAGTATCAGTAATAGGTGGTGATACAACGTATGGTCCACAAAATATATCTATGACTTTAATAGGTTACACAAACCATAATAATTTTATGGTCACATCAAATGCTAAGGTAGGTGACATAATTTTTATTTCTGGACCAATTGGTGAAAGTTTTCTTGCAAGAAAAAATAAAAGTTATCACTTGCCAGAAACAAGAAATACTCTTGGCGTATTGCTACCAGAATACGCAAACTGTTGTACAGATATGTCAGATGGAATATTAGAGTCAGTAAATAATATTTCAAAAAAAAGTCATGTAGGTGTAAAAATAAATATTGATAAAATACCAAGGAATGAAAAGCTAGATTTATTAATAAGTAATAAAAAAGTTACTTGGGAAGAGATTTTTAATTATGGAGAGGATTACGAATTAATATTTACAGTTAAAAAAGAAAATGCAAATATTCTAAATAATGTCTGTAGTAATATTGGTCTAGATATTTACGAAATAGGGGAAATCATGAGAAATAATGAAAATGAATTTTACCTTAATAATAAACTAGTAAATATTAGTAACAAAGAAAAATTTGAGCATTTTAAATTATGATACTAAAAATTATTGATTTTATTTTAACTGGTTTCTATTCTGGAAAAATTAAGTTTATGCCAGGTACTTTTGGTACTTTATCAGCAGTTCCGATATTTATTTATTTATTTAATAATACTTTGTTAATAAATATATTAATACTCATAATTTTATTTTTATCGTCATTAATGTTATTAAATTATTCATATAAAAATAACTTATTTGATAACATTGATGATAAATCAATAGTAATTGATGAAATTATTGGATACTTGTCTTTTATGATATTTTTTGATATCAACATAACCAATATTATCATAGGTTTTTCATTATTTCGTTTCTTTGATATTTTAAAACCATTTCCAATATCCTATGTAGATAAAAAAATTAAAAATAGTTTTGGTGTTATATTTGATGATTTATTAGCAGGATTATTTTCAGGGATACTATTGTTTTATATTAATTATGCTTTCTTATAATAATTTCTATAAATGGTTTTATTTTATACTTTTAGTAATAATGTTTGGGAGTGCTTTTCTTTTAATTGAGATCTCTTTAAAGTCCTTTTCTCCAAGTATAATAGCCTTTTCAAGAGTTTTTTTAGCAGCCATAATTTTATTATTTTATTCTTTAGTAAAAAAATATAGCTTTGTTTTTATTAGAAATAATTTTATATTATTATTTGTATTGGGGCTATCTGGAACGTCCATACCATTTTTCTTAATTAGTTGGGCTCAGCAAACTATTAATAGTAGTGAAACAGGTATATTAATAGGTTTTATGCCAATTTTTACAGTTCTAGGATCTCATTTTTATTTTAAATATGAAAAACTTAATATTCAAACTTTTTTTGGATTCATGTTAGGTTTTTTAGGTTTATTTATTTTGTTACTTAATAATGATAATAGTATAAGTATGCATAATAATTTTCTTGCTAAATTTGCTGTTATACTTGGAGCATTCTTTTATGCTTTAAATGCGCTATTAGTAAAAAAAATTATTGGAGTGCATGTTATACCTCTTTCAGCTTCAGTAATGTTATTTTCTTCTTTTCAGCTCTTTGTTTTACTATTTCTTAATAATGATTTTTATAATATTAATTTTAATTTTTATTTAGATTCGATTATTTCTTTACTCATTATGTCAGTCTTTTCAACTGCTTTAGCAACAGTAATATACTATAAAATAATTCACGATTATGGGCCAAGTTTTCTTAGTTTGGTAAATTACCCTATACCAATATTTGCTTTTTTTATAGGAGTAGTTTTTTTAAAAGAAAGTGCTAATATTTTATCTATTATATCTTTGTTTCTTATTATCGCGTCAATATATTTATCTCAAAAAAAAGATATTAGTAAAGGCTTAGAAAAAAACTAAAATTTTTGTTTACTGTATTTATTATTAAATTATTTTTGTTATTAACTTTTCTAATATGTGCCATGCCAGTATAAACTCCATCAGAAGCTCCGCATGAAGCAATTTCAATACCTGCAAAATATATTTTTTTATTTATTTTTTTGATTTGTCCGTAATAATTACAATTGTTTTTGTCTTTTCCTGAAATTTTATTTTCATTTATTGAAATATTAATTTTATTTTCTTTATTTTTAGATATCCAATTCTTATTGATAATTTTTCCTGTATCTACAACCTTATTATCTTTTAATTTTACTAAATATATATTTCCGTAGTCTTTTGCTGGCTCTGTAGTCCATTTTCCACTCATAATATTATCATTCAATATTTCACCGGTAATTTCTGCTGTACCAAAGCTTGTCCCATCCTTAAGATACATTTTTAAATTCCATATAAATTTATTATCTTCAGTTGTTATATTTCCATCATAAATAACCTTTGCTTTTTCTGTGTATGCTGTTGCTTTATTATCACTAATTAAACCTGTAAAATCATAATTGCCATTACCATTAATATCAAATACTCCTTGCCATACACCATCTTTTGAATTTGCTGATGTTGATATAGAAATCATAATTAATACTTTTATAATTTTTGAAATATTCATTATCAGTAAAACTCTAACATCATTTTTTAATAAATGTTATTATAAAATTCTTATACTTGACAAGGGGCAGCTTTAGCCTAATATCTTTCAAATAGGGGCTATAGCTCAGCTGGTAGAGTATTTGCATGGCATGCAAAGGGTCGGCGGTTCGAAACCGCCTAGCTCCACAATTTAAATTAGTAAAATGAATATAACGGATAAATTTTCACGAAAACTAAGAGATGTAAGAATATCTGTAACGGATAGGTGTAACTTTAGGTGTTCATATTGTATGCCTAAGGAGATTTATGATTCAAATTATAAATTTTTTAGAAAAACTGAAATTTTAAGTTTTGAAGAAATTATTAGGCTAACGAAAATTCTTGCCTTGCTTGGTGTGAAAAAAGTACGTTTGACGGGTGGAGAGCCATTACTTAGAAAAAATATTCATTTACTAATATCGCATCTCAAAGAGATTCGTGGCATTACTGATATAAGTATGACAACCAATGGTGTTCTTTTAACAGAAAAAAAAGCTAAGTTATTAAAAGGGTCTGGCTTAAATAGGCTTACAGTCAGTCTAGACACTTTAAATCCAGAAAATTTTCATAAAATTAGTGGTAGCAAGTATTCGCCTCTGGATGTTTTATCTGGAATAGATAATGCTAAAAATGCAGGATTTCAAAATATAAAAGTTAATATGGTTGTCAAAAAAAATGTAAATCATGAAGATATAATTCCAATGTTAGATAATTTTAAAAATACTGGCTGCATAGTAAGGTTTATTGAGTTTATGGATGTTGGAAATGTGAATTTCTGGAATAAAGATGATGTTACTTCTCTAGAAGATATTTTAAATATTATTTCAGAAAAATATCATATTAAGCCTTTAGAGAAAAATTATAATAGCGAAGTTGCTAAAAGATGGTCATATCAAGGAGGAGAATTTGGTGTCATAAGCTCTATATCAAATCCTTTCTGTGGAGATTGCTCAAGAATTAGACTTACTGCTGAAGGTAAACTATTTACATGTTTGTTTGCAAATAAATCTCACGACATTAAAGGTCTTATTAGGTCGTCTGAGTCCGATGATAAAATTAAAAATTATCTTGTAGATATGTGGTCAGATCGCGATGACAAGTATTCAGAAACTAGAATAGTTGATGGTAAATATAAGATTATTAAAAAAGCTGAAATGTCGTATATTGGTGGTTAAATCTTAAGTCTTGGCATTAACTCAACAAGATTACAAGGCTTGTTATTAGAATCTAGTTGATATTGAATAATGTCTAACCACGCGTCTTTGCAAGCACCTGGCGAACCAGGCAGGCAAAATATATATGTAGAATTAGCCACACCTGCTAGAGCTCTAGACTGAACCGTCGAAGTCTTTATTTTCTTGTATGAAATGTATCTAAATATCTCTCCAAATCCATCAATTTTTTTATCAAAAAGAACTTCTACAGCCTCTGGCGTTCCATCTCTTCCAGTGACTCCGGTCCCTCCTGTGCTTATAACAACATCTATAGATTTATTATCAATCCAAGAAGATACAGTTTTTCTTATAGAGTATATGCAGTCCTTAACGATAAAATGTTCGGTAACCTTATGCCCTGACTCTCCAATTAACTTCGCAAGAAGATTTCCTGATTTGTCAGTCTCTTTTGTTCGAGAATCTGAAATCGTTAAAACAGCTATATTTAATTTAATTTTATTGCTCATAAAGTGATAATATTAGTTATTAATGAAATAAACAATACTATTATATAATTTATGAATTCAGTAATAATAACATCAGAATTAATAGAGCCTTATAAGTTAATAGAGGATTATCAAAACAAAAATTGTGATTTAAAATTTTCTGGAGGGCAAAGTATATTTATTGGCTATATGCGTGAAACAAATGCGGTAAGGAATGACGTTATATCAATGAAATTAGAGCATTATCCTGAAATGACAGAGAAATATCTTTCGAAGCTTAGTGAAAATACAAAAAAAGATTACAAGCTTCACAATATATTAATAGCGCATAAAGTTGGTTTAGTTTTTCCAGAAAATTGTTTAGTAGCAGTCTCTTGTTGGTCAGCTCACAGAAAAAATTCTATTGAAGCAGTAAAATATATATTAGAAGATTTGAAGCATAATGCGCCACTATGGAAAAAAGAATTTTTTGTCGATAGCTCTTCAGAATGGGTAAAAAAAAATACTTAAATATAATCTTTAAATTTTATAATTTTAACGCTATCGTTTACTTTCAAAGATCCCTGTTCTACTGAAAGATAAATTAAGCAATTAGCTTTATTCATAGAACTTAATATTCCTGAGCCTTGCTCACCAACAGATTCAACATAGATTTTCCCATTATCATATTGAGCTAATCCTCTTTGAAATTCTGCTCTACCTTTACGCTTTCTTATGTCCGATTGTAAAATTGCATCTTTAAAAAGCATTTCAAAATTTCTCCCAGAAAGCATATTAATTGATGGTAATACAAATAAAAGAAAAGTAACCATTACGGAAACTGGGTTACCAGGAAGACCAAAGAATATAGTATCTTTGATTTTTCCGAATGCAAGTGGTCTCCCAGGTTTGACAGCAACTTTCCAAAAATTAATATCTCCAAGGGTCTTAACAACTTCTTTTATATAGTCTGCATCACCAACTGAAACTCCTCCAGTTGAAATTACTATATCTGATTTCTTTATTGCCTCATAAAATTTATTTTTAATATCTTTTATATTGTCTTTAGCGTGACCTAAATCTATTATTTTAATATTATTTTTATCTAACATTCCAGTTAATGTATATCTGTTGCTATCATAAACTTTTCCATATGGTAATTTTTTATCTATTGCAACAACTTCATCTCCGGATGTAAAAAACGATACAACAGGATTTTTAAATACTTTAATCTTATTTATTCCTTGAGAAGCCAGCAAACCCATTGATGATGAATTAACAATGTGATTCTTTTTGACTATTACTTTATTAGGTGTTATATCTTCACCAGAAAATCTAATATTTTGTTTTATTTTTATTTTTTTAGAAGTAATTATAATACTTTTTTTATCAGACTCGGTCTCCTCTTTCATGATTACAATGTTGCAATTATAAGGAATTACTGCCCCAGTCATAATTTTTACGCATTCATTTTTTTTTATTTTACCTTTGAATGGTATTCCAGCTAGTGAAGTTCCTACAACAGTAAAAACGTTATTATTTTTTGTATCTTTTATATTTAAAGCATAACCATCCATTGCTGAGTTGTCATAATTTGGAACTTTTATTCTTGATTTAATATTTTCATATACAATTCTATTATTTGCATTTAAAAGATTTACGTACTCATATGAATTTATTTTTTTTGATATTTTTTTTATTTGTTTTAATGCATCTTCAATAAATATTGAATTTGGATCATAGTCATCCATACAGCTATATATTTTTTTCTTCATATTATTTTGCTAGTTTATGTTTTTTAATTGTATGTATACTGCTCCAGTACCGCCATCTTTTTGTTGAGCCGAATGGTAAGCTAATACATTTGGATTATACTGCAAGTATTGATCTACAAAGTTTTTTAATTTAGGTCCTTCAATTCCAGAACCATAACCCTTGCCATGAATTATTATCCCTACTAAATTATTATCAAATTGCATTTTTGGAATCCATATATCTAAGAAATTTTCTGATTCTATAAGAGTTTTTCCATGTAAATCAATCTCAAAAGCAATATCAAGCTCTCCTTTTTTCAATTTCTGAAACCTTTTCTTTTGAAATCCTGGCTTACAGCTCCCAATTATTTTATTTTCCATCATAACTCTTCATCTAAATGATATTTTAAGTATAATCATCACATATGAAAATATTATTGTCCAATGATGACGGCTATTATGCTAGTGGTATTCAAGCACTAATTAATGAGTTAGAGAAAAAATACGATATATATGTTGCTGCGCCTGCAATAAATCATAGCGCTGGAAGTAGCGCTTTATCTGTTCGAAAAGATATTAATGTAGATGAGGTAAAAAAAAATCATTATGTAATTGATGGTACGCCTGCTGACTGTGTTCATATTGGTTTAACATGCTTAATAAAAGAAGATATTGATATTGTAATTTCTGGTATTAATCTAGGAGCAAATTTAGGTGATGACGTAATCTATTCTGGTACTGTAGCTGCAGCATTAGAAGGAAGGCATTTAAAAATGTCACCAATAGCAATTTCTTTAACTGCCCAAGAAAATATTGATATTAATGAGGCTGCAATATTAAGCTCACGCCTTATAGAAAATATAATTTCAAATAAAGAGATTTCAATGAATGCATTACTAAACATTAATATTCCTGACTTTGCTTTGAAAAATTTTATAAATATATTAGAGGTTTCTGATTTTACACGACTTGGAAAAAGAGGATTACCTTTACCAGCAAAGCAAATTGACAATAAAAATATATATAAGATAGGTGCGGCAGGAATTCCAATTGATGATGGCATTGGGACAGATTTCTTTGCAGTAAATAGTGGGAAGATATCTATAACTCCTATTCTCTATGATTTAACAGACGTGGAAATGCTAAATAAAATAAAGAAATCATGACAATAGATTTTAAAAAATTCTCTGGAACTGGCATGACTTCAGACTCATCAAGATTAAGATTGATATCATTTTTAGAGGGCGAGGGTATTAGTAACAAAAAAGTATTAGAAGTTATGAGATTAATTCCAAGGCATATTTTTGTTGATGAAGCAATTTCAAGTAAAGCTTATGATAATACTGCATTACCAATTGGAAAATCGCAAACAATATCTCACCCATTGATAGTAGCTAAAATGACAGAAATTTTAATGAGCTCAAACCCAAAAAGAGTTTTAGAGATTGGTACTGGATCTGGTTATCAGGCTGCAATCTTGTCATTATTAGTTGAAAAAGTTTATACTATAGAAAGGATAGAGCTTTTACATAATAAATCAAAAAATATATTCAAGAAAATTGGCTTTAAAAATATTTATACTAAATTTTCGGATGGAAATTCTGGATGGACACAAAAGTCACCTTTTGACGCAATTATTGTTACAGCAGGAGCTATGGACATTCCAGAAGCGCTTATTGAGCAGCTTTCCGAAGATAATGGTCTTCTATTATCACCAATAGAAAATAATGGTAAACAATATTTAAAATCAATTATTAAAACTCAGAATGGCTTCACTGAAAAAATTCATGGCATTGTAAACTTTGTCCCATTGCTTGCAGGAGTTACTCCTTGAAAATCTTCACAAGTATGTACGATTACATAATTGAATTGGCTAATAAAAAAAATGTATTACCATATTTATATGGTCTTAGTTTTATAGAATCGTTCATTTTTCCAATACCACCAGACGTATTATTGGCCCCAATTGCACTTACAAAAAAATACAATTGGCTTAAATTAGCATTAAATACAACACTATTTTCTGTATTAGGTGGATTAGTTGGTTATACAATAGGATTATATCTTTTTGAAATATCTATTTTAAGTGATCTTGTTGAAGAAGAAGCGTTTATGAACGTAAAAAATCTTTTTATAGATAATAGTGTATGGATCATCATTATTGCAGGATTTACTCCGTTACCATATAAGGTTTTCACAGTTACAGCTGGTTATATGTCTTTAGCATTAATACCTTTTATTATTGCTTCTATTATTGGAAGAGGGTTAAGATTTTTTTTGGTAGCAGCAATATTTCATTATTTTGGACTTGAGCTTGCAAATAGGTTGAAAAAATATTTTGAATATATTGGATTATTATTATTATTATTATTATTATTAATTATTTATTATAAGTATTATTAAAAACCATGATTAAAAATAATTTTTTTGTACTTTATTTAATATTATTATTGATAATAACTGGGTGTACAAAAATACATAATCATTCATCGAAAAAAAAATTTCCAAAAAAAGAACCAAGAAAAGAAAGAGTTTATTTTACCTACGGTTTAAAGTCTAGACAGGCAGAAGAGTCTGGTGATATTTATATTGTTAAAGAGGGAGACTCATTATCTTCAATTTCTTTTTTATATGATGTCAGTTATAAAAAAATTGCAAAATGGAATAATATTGATAAACCTTATAAAATATCCGTTGGTGATGAAATTGTAATTAAATCTAATAAATTTAGAAAAAAAGATAACTCAAAAAAAGAAAAAATAAAATATAAAAGTAACCTTAGTTGGTCTAGACCTCATAATGGATTAGTTTCTAAGAAATTTTCTTATAGTGATATTGGTAAAAAAGGTATAGATATATCAGGTAATATCGGTGATGAGATTTATTCTGCGTCTGATGGCGTAGTAGTTTACACGGGCAATGGTATAAAAGGTTATGGAAATCTTATAATTATAAAGCATAATGATTCTTTTCTTACAGCCTATGCTCATACTAGTAAAATATTAGTAAAAGAGAATAACTCTGTAGCTAAGGGGCAAGTAATAGCTAATCTTGGCAATACAGACTCTATAAAGCCTATACTGCACTTTCAAGTTAGAAAAAATGGAAAATCAGTGGACCCAGAGAAGTATATTCCATAGCTTATTCAAAAAGAAAAAAACTTAAAAAATTTCTTTTCTCAGAAAGTAAAATGTTATGTGAGCTGCAAGCAGAGCCTATATTCATAATTTCAGCACCTATGCCCAACTTATTCAATTCTGAAATAATTGGTGTTTTGTTTAAGCAACCTGTATTATTTAAAGCTATTATTACAAATTTTATATTGTTGTCTAGATTCTCTACAATAGATACTTTTTTAAAATTTTTTATATTTACGGCGCATTTAACAATAGATTTTTCAGGAGGAACTATTACATTATAGTTATATTTTTTGTCAACCACTGTTACAGATGATGACGTGTAAGATTTAATAACATTAGAATTTTTTTCTAAAATTTGTTCATTAAATTGCATTTTAATAATATAACATAATTAAATTTTAAATAGTTACTTCATAATGGCAGAAGAATTTTATAGAATCAACAGACTACCACCTTATATTTTTAATATTGTAAATGAGCTTAAAGTTTTAGCAAGAAAAAATGGTGATGATATTATTGATTTTGGTATGGGTAATCCTGATCAAAAAACACCTGAGCATATAATAAAGAAGATGCAAGAGTGTTCTGACAAAGAAAGTGTTCATAGATACTCTAGCTCAAAAGGCATTCCAAGATTAAGGAAAGCGATTTCTAATTGGTACGAAGAAAAATTTAATGTATCTATAGATCCAGAAGAAGAGGCTATAGTAACAATTGGATCAAAAGAGGGGCTTGCACATTTAGCTTTAGCCACACTTAATAATGGAGATTCTGTCATTGTTCCAAGTCCAGCATATCCTATTCATCCATATGGAGCCGTAATCGCTGGTGCTGAAATTATTTATATCAAAGTAGAGGATGATAGTGATATTTTTTTTAGTTCTCTTGATACAGCGATTAATAATTCTTGGCCTACACCTAAAATGATTATTGCTAATTTTCCTTCAAACCCAACGACAAAATGTGTAGATATTAATTTTTTAAAGGAATTAGTTAGAATTGCAAAAAAATATAATATCTATCTTGTTCACGATATCGCTTATGCTGATATAGTTTTTGATGGTTATAGAGCTCCATCAATTCTGCAGGTAGATGGAGCTAAAGATATTGCAGTTGAATTTTATACTCTATCAAAGTCTTATAATATGCCTGGATGGAGAATTGGTTTTATGTGTGGAAATAGTAAGTTGGTTGACGCTTTATCAAGGATTAAGTCTTATATGGATTATGGTACTTATACACCCCTGCAAGTTGGAGCTATAGCAGCACTTGAGGGTTCTCAAGACTGCGTTGAAGATATAAGAATGATGTATAAGAATAGAAGAGATGCCTTGTGCAAAGGCCTTAATAGCATTGGGTGGCCGGTGACTCCACCTAAGGCTACAATGTTTGTTTGGAGTGAAATACCTGAAAAATATAAAGATTTAGGATCACTTGAATTTAGTAAAATGTTGTTGTCAGAAACTAATGTAGCAGTTTCTCCTGGAATTGGTTTTGGAAAACATGGTGATAATTTTGTAAGGTTTAGTTTAATAGAAAATGAACAAAGAACTAAGCAAGCTGTCAGAAGTTTGAAAAGTATTATATAATACATCGCTATGAATAATAATAAAATAAAAATTGGTATAGCTGGCCTTGGAACAGTTGGAAGTGGAGTTATAAATCTTTTAGAAAAAAATAAAGCAGAGATATTAAAAAGATCTGGCTTCGAAATTTCTATAGTGTGCGTTTCAGCAAGTAGCAAAAGTAAAAAAAGAAACTGTAATATAGAGGGTTTAAATTTTTATACAAATCCATTAGAAATGATACGTAACGAAAGTATTGATATCCTCATAGAGTTGATCGGGGGAGAACTCGTAGCAAAAGAACTAGTTATAGAAGCTTTAGAAAAAAAAATACACATCGTTACAGCGAACAAAGCTCTGATTGCGCTTCATGGAAATGAGATATCTGAGATTTCAAATAAAGAAGGTTGTGATGTTGCTTATGAAGCATCAGTTGCCGGAGCAGTGCCGATAATAAAAGTTATTAGAGAATCATTAAATGCCAATGAAATTGAATGGATTGCAGGAATAATAAATGGCACAACAAATTATATTTTAACAGAAATGTTAAAATCTAAAAAAGATTTTAATGATGTATTAAAGGATGCTCAAGACTTGGGTTATGCAGAAGCTGACCCAGCCTTTGATGTCGGTGGTATTGATGCTGCTCATAAATTAACCATATTATCTTCAATATGTTTTGGTATTCCACTTAATTTTGAAGCAATTTATATAGAAGGTATTGAGGATATTGAACTTGATGATCTAAATTATGCTAAGGAACTTGGGTATGCTATTAAGCATTTAGCTATAGGTAGAAAAAATAATGATGGTATCGAATTAAGAGTTCATTCATGTCTAATACCTAAAGCAAGATTAATAGCTAATGTTGACGGCGTAAAGAATGCAGTAGTAGTTTCCTCTGATGCTGCTGGACCAACTTTATATTATGGAGCAGGGGCTGGAAGTTTAGCAACAGCATCATCAGTTGTTTCTGATATTATAGATATATCTAGAAAAATATTATCAAAATCAAATAATAGTGTTCCATTATTAAGCTATCAAAGAAATGAACTGCAAAACAAAAAAATATTAGATATTAATGAGATTGAATCAAGGTATTACCTAAGAATAAGAGTAAAAAATAAACCTGGAGTATTAGCAGACATAACAAAGATTTTTGGAAGAAAGTCCATCAGTATAGAGTCAATTCTTCAGAAAGAAGATTTGGTTAATGATGAAAATGTTCCAATAGTACTAGTTACTCACGAAGTAATTGAAAAAAATATTATAGATGCTTTGAAAGACATAGAGAAACTAGAGGTTGTTAAAGGTAAGATTATTAAAATAAGAATAGAAGAGTTAGAGTCCTAATTTATGATATGCTTTTTATTATATAATTTTTAACTAATTCAGTACTATTTTTAAGATCTATATATCTTTCGTCTGAATCCATCATATCCGCTAGTTTTTTAGGTTGTTCAGGAAATAAATCAATAGAATCTTTTATGGAATTTGGAAACTTAGCTGGATGTGCGCATGCTAATGCTATATTAATATCGTCATTATTTAACTCACTTAATATATTTAAACTAGTTGCAGTATGAGGATCTGAAATATAATTAAATTTTTTGTAAAATTCTTTAATAGTTTTTATGGTTAATTCATCATCTATACCCTTAGACTTATAGTATAGTTTTAAATCATCATGGATCTTTCCTTTTAGGTTATATTCTTTACTCTCCATAAAAGTTTTCATTAATTCTGATAATTTTGAAGAATTATATTCGAGAGACTCAAATAACTGTCTTTCAAAATTACTTGATATTTGAATATCCATGCTGGGACTTATTGTACTTTTTACATCTTTAAGTGACATATCACCATTAGTTATAGTTCTATGCATAATATCGTTTGAGTTTGTAGCAACATAAAGCTTATTAATAGGCAGGCCCAGGATTCCAGCTGTGTGAGCAGCGTAGACGTTTCCAAAATTACCAGTAGGGATAATAAAATTTACTTTCTTGTTAAATTGTGATGCTTGTAGATACGCCCAAAAAAAATATACAGATTGTGATGCTATTCTCGCCCAATTTATAGAGTTGATAGCCGATAAAGTTGTTATTTTTTTTATGTCATCCGAAACAAATATTTTTTTTACGATATTCTGACAATCATCAAATGTTCCATCAATAGCAATATTAAATACATTATTCGATGTAACAGTAGTCATTTGCTTTCTTTGTATATCAGAGGTTTTATTTTTAGGATGAAGAATAAATATATTTATATTATCCTTATCTTTGCATGCATCAATAGCTGCTGAACCAGTATCTCCTGATGTTGCACCTATAACAGTAATTTTTTTATTTTTTTTCTTTAGGTAATACTGAAATAAATTTCCTAGCATCTGCAAAGGATAATCCTTAAATGCATAAGTTGGACCATGAAAAAGCTCTAGTATATATTTATTTTTTTCAAGATTTACTAAAGGAGCAATTTTTTTATTAGTAAAAACTTCGTACGTTTCATTCGCAATCATTTCTAGCTCAGAATTTGAAATTGTATCTCCAACGTAATTTTTAAGAATTATAGTTGCTAATTGAGGATACGTAATATCTTTATTATCAAAAATTTTATCAATATCAATTTTTGGCCAAGATTTTGGCATATATAAACCACCATCTGGAGCTAAACCCTCTATAATAATTTCATCAAATGTTTTATCTAATTTAGAATTTCTCGTGCTACAGTACTTCATCTTTTAGTTTTTCTTTGTTGTAAGTTTTTTAGCTAACCCAATGTAATCTTTTGGCTCTAGCTTCAACAGTTTATTTTTTATTGTATTTTTTAAATCTGATTTGTTTATAATATCTTTTATAATATCTTGATCTATTTCTTTTCCTCTTGTTGCTTGTTTAATTATATCATAGCTATTATCTACATTATGATATCTCATTACTGTCATTATTGGTTCTGCTAAAACTTCCCAACTCATGTTCAGATCTTCATTTATTTTTAATATGTTTATATCAATTTTATTCATTCCTTTTATTAACGAAGAAATTGATATATAAAAATGTGCGTATATTACACCTAGATTTCTTAGAACTGTTGAATCCGTAAGATCTCTTTGAAGTCTTGAAGACATTAATTTTTTACTTATAGATTGTGATAGGGCAATTGTAATCTCTAAGTTTCCTTCAGCATTTTCAAAGTTTATAGGATTAACTTTATGCGGCATTGTTGAGGACCCAACCTCTGACTTAATATTTTTTTGTTTAATATAATCAAGCATTATATAAATCCACATATCTTTTGAAAAATCTAAAAGTATATTTGAGATCATAGTTATGTCATTAAGAGATTCAGAAAGCCAATCATGATTTTCTATTTGAGTTGTGAATTGATTCTGCTCAAGACCAATGCTTTTAAGGAATTTTTTAGTATCAACATCCCATTTAATCTCTGGAAGCACAAAATGATGAGCATTATAATTTCCTACTGCGCCATTCATTTTTGCAAATACGCTTCTTTTTTTCATAAATAACGATTGCTTATCAATTCTAGATGTAAAAACTTTTAATTCCTTACCAAATGTTGTTGGCGATGCTTTTTGACCATGAGTTCGTGAAAGCATTGATGTATCTGCGTATTTAATTTCATATTTTTTTATAATTTTACAGAGGTCATTAAGTTTTTTTATAAGAATATCTCTTGATTCATTGAACATCAGAGCATATGAAATATTATTAATATCTTCTGAGGTTGCGCAAAAATGTATTAGTTCTTTTTTGTTCTTTAGTGTTTTATGTTTATCAAATTTATCTTTTAGAAAATACTCTACTGCCTTAACATCATGATTTGTTATTTTTTCTATATCTTTTATTTTTAAAGCGTCTTTTATACCAAAGTTTTTATTAATTTTTAATAAATAATCTTTTTCAGACTTATTTAAGCTGAATTTTTTCTTAATAGGTTTAAGTGAAGATAAAAAAATAAACCATTTTATTTCAACATAAAGTCTTTTTTTAATTAAACCGAACTCACTATTAATGTTATTTATTTCTTGATCAATTTGCGATGAATATCTCCCATCTATCGGTGATATTGCTTTTATAGAGAATTCATTATTTTTATTAGTCATTTATTAAGTTTGCAGTAGTAATTTACATTTAGATTATACTATAATTATATGAATAATGTTAAATAAGAGACTTGCAATATGAAAAAATCAAAAGTTAGTTACAGATTAGAAAGCGATAGTATGGGTGATGTAAAAATACCTAAAAATGCTTTATATGGGCCACAAACACAACGAGCAGTAGATAACTTTCTTGTTAGTGACCTTATTATGCCAAAAGAATTTATTGTGAGTATATTATTAATTAAAATAGCCGCTGCTAAAGCAAATTATAAACTCGGTCTTTTAAATAAAAACATATCTGCTGCAATCACAAAAAGCGCTCAATTCTTAATCGATTCGTATGACAAGAGCAATTTTCCAATAGATGTTTTTCAAACTGGATCTGGCACAAGCACTAATATGAATGTAAATGAGGTTATCTCAAATTTATCAAAAAATAAATTCAAAATAAAAGTTCATCCTAATGACCATGTTAATATGTCACAGAGTTCTAATGATGTTATACCAACTGCAATTAATCACTGTGCATATAGTTTGGCTATAACTAAATTATTACCATCTTTGAATATTCTATCTAAAGAAATTGGTATTAAAGAAAAAAAATTATCTAAAGTAGTTAAAACAGGAAGAACTCATTTAATGGATGCAATGCCCATAACTTTTGGTCAAGAATTATCAGGTTGGAAGGCTCAAATTGATGACAATATATCAAGTTTAAAAAATTGTCTTGAAAGATTGAAAAGACTTCCTATAGGAGGTACTGCTGTAGGTACCGGAATTAATGCACATAAATTATTTACAAAAGAGTTTCTAATAGCTTTAAATAGCGGAAATAAATACAAATATGTAGATAAGAAAAATAAATTTGAAGGCTTGAGTTCTCAAGATGACGCTGTTCTATATAGCTCACACCTAAAATCTATTGCAGTATCTTTAATTAAGATCTCTAACGACTTAAGGTGGATGAATTCAGGACCTGGTTCAGGTATTTCAGATATTACTTTGAAAGCTCTGCAACCTGGAAGTAGTATTATGCCTGGAAAAGTAAATCCTGTAATACCAGAGTCTTCAATAATGGCTTGTTCTCAGGTAATTGGAAACGATACTACAATAATGATATGTGGTCAGTCTGGTAACTTTCAGCTGAATGTGACTTTACCAATTATTGCTTATAATATTATTCAAAGTACGAATATAATTGCAAATACTTCAGTTAGCCTCGCCAAAAAGTCTATAAATAACTTTGAGGTAAATAATTCTATTATTCAAAAATCTGTTAACTCAAATCCTATTTTAGTTACAGCTTTGAATAGAATTATTGGTTATGAAAAAGGCGCTTACATTGCAAAGAAAGCATATAAATTAGGTATACCAATAATCGATGTAGCACTAGAAGAAACTAATTTATCAGAAAAAGATCTGAAGAAAATTTTGGATCCTTTAGCGCTAACAAAAGGTGGCATAAAATAACTTAAGCAGCAATTTGTTTTAAAACGTATTGTAATATCCCGCCACTTTTAAAATATTTAATTTCTTGTGGAGTGTCTATTCTAACATTTACTTCAAATGAAATTTTTTCTTTGCCATTATCTGCTTCAATTTTCACAGTTTTTGCCTCACCACTTTTTATTCCACTTATAGTGAATTCTTCGGCACCAGTTAAACCATGAGTCTCAGCATTTTCACCGTCTTTAAATTGAAGAGGAAGTATACCCATTCCAACAAGGTTAGATCTATGGATTCTTTCAAAACTCTCTGTAAGAACTGCAGTCACGCCTTGAAGCTTAGGCCCTTTTGCTGCCCAATCTCTAGAAGATCCACTGCCATATTCTTTACCGGCTATAATTATAGTTGGCACAGCTGCTTTTTTATATTCCATTGCAGCATCAAAAATCGCCATTTCTTTATTTGATGGCATATGAAGTGTGTAACCACCTTCTATATGAGGAACAAGCTTATTTTTTAATCTTATATTGGCAAATGTACCCCTCATCATTACCTGATGATTACCTCTTCTTGAGCCATATGAATTAAACTGATTTGGAGCTACATTCTTACTCATTAAATATTTTCCAGCAGGACTATCCTCTTTAATATTTCCAGCTGGCGATATGTGATCAGTAGTTACAGAATCACCTAAGTACGCAAGAACTCTAGCAGACTTTATTTCATCTAAGACTATGTCTTCTTCAGACATATTTTCAAAATAGGGTGGATTAGCTATATATGTAGAGTCATCCCATTCGTATTGATTATTTTTTGTAACATCAATATCTTTCCATTCTTTTTCACCTTCATAAATATTTGCATAAGCTTTTCTAAATTGCTCTGATGTTAATGAAGATTTTAAAATATCATTTATTTCAGAATTAGAAGGCCATATATCTTTTAGAAAAACTTCTTTACCGTCTTTACTCGTAGCAATTGACTCAGATGTAATATCAATATTCATAGACCCTGCTATCGCATAAGCAATAACAAGTGGAGGGGAGGCTAAATAATTTAATTTCACTTCAGCATGAACTCTACCTTCAAAATTTCTATTTCCTGATAATACAGAGGCAGCTATTAAATTATTTTCTTTTATACCGTCACTAATTTCTTTAATTAATGGCCCAGAATTTCCTATGCATGTTGCGCAACCATAGCCAACATTATGAAAACCAAGTTCTTCCATCGGCTCCAAAAGGTTTGAATTTTTTAAATACTCAGTAACTACCATTGATCCAGGTGCTAATGAGGTTTTTACCCAAGGCTTTCTTTCTAACCCTAGAGCTCTCGCTTTTTTGGCAACAAGTCCTGCAGCAATCATAACTCCTGGGTTAGATGTATTTGTACAAGAGGTGATAGCGGCAATTACAATATCCCCATTAGTAATACTAAAATCTTTATCTTTAATGGTAACTTCTGATGCATGATTTTTAGGATCTATATTAGCTAGCTCTTTTATGAAGGATTCTTTGGCATCTTTTAAGTTGATTCTGTCTTGAGGTCTTTTTGGACCAGCGATTGATGGTATGACAGACGATATATCAAGTTCAATATTCTCAGAGTAAATTGCTTTATCGCAATCACCTCTTGTCATTCCGACTTTTTCTGAATATTTTTTTATCAACTCAATTTGAGAGGCATCTCTATTTGATAGTTTCATATAATCAATAGTTTCTTCATCTATTGGAAATATTCCACATGTCGCACCATATTCTGGAGCCATATTTGCTATTGTTGCGCGATCTCCTAAAGACAAATTATCTAAACCATCACCATAAAACTCAACAAATTTTCCAACAACACCATGCACTCTTAACATCTCAACAATATTTAAAACAAGATCTGTTGCTGTAATTCCTTCTGAAAATTTACCTGTAAGTTTAAAGCCAACTACTTTTGGAATTAACATAGAAATTGGTTGTCCAAGCATTGAAGCTTCTGCTTCAATTCCTCCTACACCCCAGCCAAGAACCCCAATACCATTTATCATTGTGGTATGAGAATCAGTTCCCACCACTGTGTCTGGATATGCATAATTAATTTCGTCAATTTTTTTTGTAAAAATACATCTAGCCAAGAACTCTATATTTATTTGATGAACAATTCCTGTATCCGGCGGAACAACTTTAAAATTAGAAAACGCTGATTGCCCCCATTTTAAAAATTTATATCTCTCATAGTTTCTTTCATATTCAAGTTTTGCATTTAATCCAAAAGCTTTATCACTTCCAAAATTATCTACTTGCACAGAATGATCTATAACTAACTCTGCTGGCTGCAAAGGGTTTATATCATCTGGATTTTTTCCTAATTTTTTTATAGCATCTCTCATTGCGGCTAAATCTACTACTGCAGGAACTCCAGTAAAATCTTGCATTAAAACTCTTGCTGGTCTGTATGCAATCTCTTTTTTAGTGGCGTGATTATGCCAATCTATAATTGATTCAATATCATTCTGTGTGACTGTTAGATCATCTTCATTTCTGACTAAATTTTCTAATAATATTTTTATTGAATAGGGTAATTTTTCTACACCAGGTATTTTAGATATATCAAAAATAGTATATTTATTACCACTACATGTAATTTCTGTTTTTGTATTAAAGCTGTTTTTCATTAAAATTTATCCTTGTTTTAAATTAAATAAAAAATTTTTCACATTTATTTAAAATTTCTTTTCTTCTGAACATGAGTTGCCATTTTGACCCACCATAATAATCCCATAAAAAAGAAGCTCTTATTCCACTTAACAATAAAGCTCTTATCAATGAAGAATTTTTCTCTAAATATTCTTTTTTACCAGATACTACAACTCTTGGTCTTATGATGCCAATATGCTCTGTATAAATTTCTTCAGTATAAGCAATTAGGTCACCTAGATTTGTAGCCATCATACTGTTTTCCTGATAATTATCAATTTTTTTTCTGATTAAATATTTTAAATCATTGATTTTATTTATATTTTTTTGTATCAATATCATGTTTAATGCATATTTTTGCATAGTAATTAATGGAATATCAGTATTGCCAGTTAATATTTTCTTTAGAACCACATAGCCATCGTGTAATTCGTTATAATTCTTGTATATTGATTTTGTATCAAAGGTGTCAGTTTTGTAAATACTTCTGATAAGCATCTCAGCTTGATTCGAGTAATTTTGCCCTGTTGTAGCAATTTTATTAACTAAATACGAGCTATGAAGAAGAGCTGATAAAGATATAATATAATTATCGTCAATATTTCCAAGTTTAATCATTAGTTATTATTCCTCCACCCAAGCATTTCTCGCATTCAAAAAAAACAAGTGATTGTCCTGGAGCAGGTGCCCTAATTTTTTCTTTACTATTTACACAGAACAAGTTTTCTTTTTCTTTGCTTATAACACATTCATATTTATCACCTAAATGCCTGACCTGGCAAAGAAGTTTTTTTTCTAAAACATCTTTTTCGTTATTTGTAATAACATGAATGTCTCTAATATAAATCTTAGTTTTATAAAGAAGTGTATTTTCGTTGCCTTGACAAACATATAAAATATTTTTATTTAAATCTTTTTTATAAACATACCAAGGTAAGTTTTTTGTATTTTTCATACCCCCAATTCCAATACCTTCTCTTTGCCCAATTGTTGTATAAAACATTCCGTTATGTTTTCCTATAACTTTACCACTGGTATCTACTATTTCTCCTGGATTATTTTCAATATATTTATTAATAAAGTTCTTGAATTTTTTATTTCCTATAAAACATATACCCATACTTTCTTTTTTATTATATGATTTAAAACCAATATTTTTAGCAATTTTTTTTACCTCATCTTTTGTTATGTTAGATAAAGGAAAGATAACGTTTGAAAGTTGTTTTTGATCAAGCGTATGAAGAAAGTATGTTTGATCTTTTTTATTATCTTTGGGTTTTGTTAGAAAGTATGTTTCTTTGATATTATTAATTTTTGCATAATGACCAGTAGCAATTTTTTTTGCGCCAAGTTTATATGCATGGTCTTTAAAAACTTTAAATTTTATATATTTATTGCAAAGAATATCTGGATTTGGTGTGCAGCCATTTTTATAACTATCAATAAAATCTAAAAATATATTATTCCAGTATTGCTCTGAAAAGTTAGCTGTATGAAGTTTTATATTTAACTTATCACAAGCATCTATTGCATACTCTAGATCTTCAATAATGTTGCAACCATCAGTTTTATCATTATCACTCCAATTTTTCATAAACAGAGCTTCTATATTATAGCCCTTATCTTTTAAAAGTTTCATCGATACTGTAGAATCAACTCCGCCAGAAAGACCTATGATAATTTTTTCATTCATTTTTCTAGTAAAGAACTAATGATTTCTTTAGGATATATTTTTCCATCATTAAAATCATTTATGCATTTTATAACCATTTCACTTCTTAATTTCCTTTCAGGCATTAAGACCTCTTCTTTAGTTAACCAAACTTTCCTAATAATATTTTTATCTAATTCTCTATCAGAAAATTCTTTCTGAATAGTGCATTTAAAGCAGAATCTCAGCCACATATCTAAGGCTCCTTTTCTTCTTTCTTGGTAAACACCTATAAGATGGTCTACTTTAACTTCGTAAGCTGTTTCTTCAAGAGTCTCTCTAATACAACCTTCTTCAATAGTTTCATTTTCTTCAAGATGACCAGCAGGCTGATTTAGGACAATATTATTTTTTACATATTCTTCCACGAACAAGAATTTATTATCTTTTTCTATTATTGAAGCTACAGTGATGTGAGGTACCCATGACATTTTGATTATTAAATATTTTATCTATCTCTAAAGGTAATTCTACCTTTTGTTAAATCATAGGGTGTTAGCGCAACAGTTACTTTATCGCCAGTTAGTATTCTAATATAATTTTTTCTCATCTTGCCAGAAATATGAGCAGTTACAATATGTCCATTCTCTAGCTCTACTCTAAACATTGTGTTAGGAAGTGTCTCAACAACCGTTCCTTCCATCTCTATGTGTTCTTCTTTAGCCATGATTCCTTTAAGTGAAATTAAATATTGTATTATTTTTGTTTTTAAGTTAAAAAACTTATAAGAAAGTATATCAGAAATTTATTTTCATTTGTATAGATGCTTTGTGTGGTAATTTTTTTTGTTATATAAATTTTAATTTAAGGAGTTAAGAATGAGTTTAGGTATTTTATTTCCTGGTCAAGGTTCTCAAAGTATAGGAATGCTTAAAGATCTTAAATCATCATACAGTGTAGTGTCTGAAATTTTTGAGGAAGCATCAGACTTATTATCATGCGATTTATGGAAAATAACAAAAAACGGCCCTGAATCAAAAATTAACGATACAGAATTTACACAGCCTATAATGTTGTGCTCAGCTTTTTCTATATGGAAAATATGGGAAGACGAGGGCGGAGAAATGCCAATTTTTATGGCTGGACATAGTTTCGGTGAATATACAGCCCTATGTGCATCAGGTTCTTTAAAATTTAAAGATGCAGTTAAGCTTGTAAAAAAAAGAGCAGAGTGCATGAAAAATGCACCTGAGGGTAAAATGGCTGCAATAATTGGTATAGATTATCAACTACTTAAAAGTATTTGTGAAGACAATGCATTAGATTCTGTAAGCATTGCAAATATAAATGCTCCTGGTCAAATAGTTATATCAGGATCTTCTAAAGGTATTAAAGAATTATCAGATCTAGCTATAACAAAAAAAGCAAAAAAAGTTATTCCTATTCCAGTAAGTGTTGCTGCACATTCATCTTTAATGTTCGATCAAGCAGAAATATTTAAAAACTTTGTTAGTAAGGTTAATTTTGCCGAACCAACAATTCCTGTTATTAATAATGTAGATGTGCAAGCAGAAGTTAAAGAAGATTTAATTAAAGATGCTTTGGTACGCCAACTATATTCTTCGGTAAGATGGGTTGAAACTATCGAGTATATGGAGCAACAAGGTGTTGACGTTCTTTTAGAGCTAGGTCCTGGAAAAATACTCACTTCTTTTAACAAAAGAATTGATAATAGTATAAAATCACTATCAGTTTCGGATTCTAATAGTTTAGATGTCGCATTGGAGAGTGTGATTAATATATGAGTGATAAAAAGATAGCCTTAATTACTGGTGCTACAAGAGGAATAGGTCTTGCAATTGCTAAAGAGCTAGCTTCTAACAATTTTATTGTTATTGGCACTGGTACAAGTGATAGCTCAACAAATTCTCTTGCAAAAGAATTTGAACAAAATAATATTGATGGAAAAGCATATATTCTTGATATTAAGAGTCAGGATTCTGTTAATCAATTATTTGATAAAATTAAAGAAGATTACTCTGACACCCCAGATGTTTTAGTTAATAATGCGGGTATAACAAATGATAATTTATTGATTCGTATGGATGATAGTCAGTGGTTTGATACTATTGAAACTAATATAAACTCTTTATATAGAATATCAAAAGTATTCCTTAAGCCTATGATTAAAAAAAGAAATGGAAGAATTATTTGCATATCTTCAGTGGTCGCTAGTACTGGAAATGCTGGCCAATCAAACTATGTAACCACAAAATCTGGAATGATTGGTTTTTGTAAATCTTTAGCAAAAGAAGTTGCAACAAGAGGAATCACTGTTAATTGTGTATCTCCAGGCTTTATAGAAACTGATATGACTAACAAGCTTAATGACACTCAAAAAGATCAAATTTCAAAAAATATACCAATGTCAAAAATGGGAAATCCTATTGATATTGCTTATGCAGTAGCGTTTTTGGCTTCAGAGAAAGCTTCCTATATAACTGGTGAAACAATAAATGTTAACGGAGGATTATTTATGCAATAGTAATCATTTCTGGATTATTTTGCATTAATTTAATAGAATGAGCGAGTTTTTAAAAAAGCTTGATAACAAACAGGGGACAGTATGAGTAATGAAGAAAGAGTAAAAAAGGTAGTAATAGAGCAATTAGGCGTTAAGGAAGAGCAAGTTACAGAAAACGCTTCTTTTGTAGATGATTTAGGTGCAGACTCATTAGATACTGTAGAATTAGTTATGGCCTTAGAAGAAGAATTTGACTGTGAAATACCAGATGAAGAGGCTGAAAAGATAACTACGGTTGCACAAGCTAACGCTTATGTTAATGCTAATAGCAAGTAAATTTATTTAATATATCTATAGAATCACAAAATTAAAATGACAGAAAATACAAGACGTGTAGTAATAACAGGGTTAGGCTTGGTATCACCAGTAGGGTCAACAGTAAATAAGGCTTGGGATAACATAAAGAATGGTGTTAGCGGTATAAGAAAGATCAGCTCTTTTGATGCCTCTTTATTTTCAGTGCAAATAGCCGGATCTGTTATTGATTTTAATGCGGAAGATTTTATTACTCCTAAAGACCAAAAAAAAATGGATACATTTATTCATTATGGTATTGGGGCTAGCGTCATGGCAATCAAAGATGCTGGTTTGGAAATAAATGATGAGAATAGAGATAGAATAGGTGTATCAATCGGTTCTGGAATTGGAGGCTTGCCTTACATAGAGAGAAACTATGGAAATTTTTTAGAAAAAGGGCCTAGAAAAATATCACCTTACTTTGTACCGAGCTCAATAATAAATATGGTGTCAGGTAATTTATCTATCATGTACGGAATTACAGGACCCAATATGTCTCTAGTATCTGCATGTGCAACAGGCACCCATAGTATTGGGGATGCTGCAAGACTAATCAAACATGGCTATGTTGATTGCATGATTGCTGGCGGAGCTGAAATGGCTACATGTCCTTTAGGTATTGGTGGTTTTGCTTCTGCAAGAGCTTTGTGTTCTACAAATAACGATGATCCAGAGTCAGCAAGCAAACCATGGGATATAAATAGAAATGGGTTTGTGCTTGGTGATGGTGCAGGAATAATGGTTTTAGAAGATTATGACCATGCAAAAAAACGTGGAGCGGAAATATATTGTGAGTTAGTTGGGTTTGGAATGAATAGTGATGCACATCACATGACTCAGCCTGCCGCAGGAGGAGTTGGAGCTGCAAGATGTATGGAGCAGGCTTTGAAAGAAGCTTCTTTGAACAAGAATGAGATAGACTATATAAATGCTCATGGCACATCTACACCAGCTGGTGATAAGGCAGAAACAGACGCTATTAAAGCAGCATTAGGTATTGAAAACGCAAAGAATACCCCAATAAGCTCTACTAAATCAATGATAGGGCATCTTTTAGGAGCAGCTGGTGGTGTTGAGGCAGTATTTTGTGCATTATCCATAAAAGACAATACCATACCCCCAACCATTAACTTGAATGACCAGGACCCTGAATGTGATTTAGATTATGTACCAAATATTGCAAGAGAAACAAATATAAATATTGCGATGTCTAATTCATTTGGTTTTGGTGGAACGAATGGCACATTGATTTTTAAACGTATGTAAATATGAATTTAGTTAATGGAAAATCTAGCTCAAGTATTTCAATATTTGATAGAGGGTTTCTTTACGGCGACAGTGTTTTTGAAACAATCCTTGTAGTTAATAACCAACCTAAAAATCTTGATGAACATATTGAAAGAATTAAATCAGGTTGCAAAGTATTAAAAATAAGAAATCTAGATATTAATTTATTGTATAGACATATTAAAAAATGTTTAAAGGGTGTAAGAAATTGTTCACTCAGTATAAATATTACAAGAGGCACAGTAAAAAGAAGAGGTTATAACATTAGAGTTGGCAATATAAAGCCAAATATCATTTTAACTACATCTCCTTTACACAATTATCCAAAAATTTATACTCAAAAAGGAATTAAAACAAAATTTGCAAAGTCTAACATTAGTGATTGTAATAGTTTATCTAAAATAAAACACACAAATAGACTGGAGCAAGTTTTAGCAACAAGTGAAATTACACAAGCATACCCTGAGTTAATATTATGTGATAAAAAAGAATATGTCATAGAAGGTGTAGCAAGCAATATTTTCTTTGTAAGAAATAATACTTTTTATACTCCACTAATAGAGCAATCTGGTGTTGAAGGAATAATGAAGTTAAATATCATAAAGATTTTGAAAAAAAATAAAACTAAAGTTATACAGAAAAAAATAAAAAAAAATACAATAACTAATTATGATGGGGCATTCTTTTGCAACTCTATAAGGTTAATATGGAATATAAATTCCATAGAAGGGCACAAATATAAATCAAATAAAAATATTATAAATTTAATTAATATTATTAACTATGAAGCCTATAAATAAAATTTTATCAGTTAAATTAATATTTTTTTTATCTTCAATACTTTTATTATTGATTTTTTCTTATTTAAATTATTCAAGAAATATTATTATCTATAATGAAAATAAAAAAATATTTTATATAGAAAAAGGAGAAAGTGTAACAAAGACTATTAGGGATTTAAAAGATAGCAATCTTATTAGCAGCACTTTAAGATTTAAAATAATTTCTTACATGTATAATATAAATCCTAAATTCATTAGTGGGAAATATAAAATTTCTAAAAATGATACAGAATTAAGTATTTTAGAGAAATTTTTAGATGGTAATTTATACCAAGAAAAAATTACTATTATTGAAGGATCTAGTTTTAAAGAAATTATTAAATTATTAGTAGAAAATAATCATATAAATAATGTAAAAAATATTAATTTTTCTGAGCCTTTAAGAAAATCTTCTATTAAATTTTTAACTAATGAGGGAATGTGTTTTCCTGATACGTATAAATTTTCTTCAGGAGCCTTATTGAACGACATACTTATGAGTTGTTCGCAAAAAATGGAAAGTATTTTATTAGATTATTGGAAGAATAGAGATTATTCTTTACCATACAAGTCTCCTTATGAGATGCTTATTATGGCTTCAATAATTGAAAAAGAATCTTCTGATTTATTAGAAAAGCCTTTAATAGCAAGTGTTTTTATTAATAGATTGAGAAAAGATATGAGGTTGCAATCAGACCCAACTGTAATATATGGAATTAAGAATTTCAAAGGTAATATTACTAAAAAAGACTTACGAGAAAAGAATGAATATAATACATATAGAATTAATGGTTTACCAAAAACACCAATTTGCTCACCCAGTGAAAGCTCAATAAGAGCAGCAAGTAGACCAGCAGAGAGTAAATTTTTATTTTTTGTGGCAAATAATAATGGTAAGCATGTTTTTTCAACAAATTATAGAGATCATGTAAACGCTGTAAATAAATATCAGAAGAAATAAAATATGAGCAAAGGAAAATTAATTAGTTTTGAAGGTATTGAGGGTGTTGGTAAATCAACAACCATAAAATCTATTAAGAAATATTTAGAAGATAATAATATTTTAGTATATTGTACTAGAGAGCCCGGAGGAACAAAGTACGGTGAATCTCTAAGAGACATCTTGCTTAGTAACAAAACAAATATTTCTGCAGAGGCAGAATTATTACTATTATTTTCAATAAGAAATCAACATATTGAGGAGATTATAAAGCCTAAAATAGATCAGGGTTATTGGGTTTTATGTGATAGATTTATAGATGCCTCAATAGCGTACCAAGGTTATGGTAAAAAAATAAATTTAGAAAAAATTAATATTTTAATTGATAATTTTACAGATAATATGATTCCAGATATAACAATGTTTTTTGATTTACCATATAACTTGGCTGAAAAAAGATTCCCAAAAAATAAAAAAAAAGATAGATTTGAAAATCTTGAAAACTCTTTTTTTGAAGATGTTTATAAAGGTTATAAGTACCAACTAAATAATAATAAGAATAGAATCAAAAGAATAGATGCAAATTGCAGCAAGAAAGAAGTTTGTCGTCAAATAGAATTAGCTTTAATTGAAAAATTTAAAAATATTTTATCATAAATTATTATATAAAATACTCTTTTTAAGAATAGCTGTTAGTAATATAACCTCTTTAATTTCTTCTTTTTTTAGTTTTTCAATATCACTATTATTACGAACACCACCAGAAACAATAATATTTGATAGCGGATAAATATTTTTTGTAGTAATAAGATTATCTTTGTTTGGACCATGATTTGAACCTATATTATTTAAACTCATACTTATTACTTTTTTTGGGTTAATTAGCATGTAGTCTTTATTTTTTGAAAGCACTTTACCTTCAGAATAATCCAATGAAAGTATATAGCTGTTGAATTTTTTATTTAATAAAGATTTGTAATCCTTATAACTCTCAGTTGCTATTATCTGGATATAATTTTCTGACTTATATTTATTGATTTGTGAAAATTCTCTAACGCCATTATCAATGATAAATCTTATATTTTTATATCTTTCTAGTATTGAGTTAATTAATTTACTATTTACACTATATTTTTCAATAGAATCTAAATCTGCCAAATATATTGTGTTAAAATTATGGATAGATATAAGGTAATCTATAAACATTATGGGGTCAGAAGTTGGTGAAAGATAAGTTGGCAGTGGGTTATAATTACTCCTATTACCTCCTGAAGCCAATACAACCTTATTATCTTTTAAATCTATTGCGGGTATTAATTTCATAAATTATGGATATATTAGTTTACGAACATATTTTAGGTGAAGAATATAGTGAAAATTCTCCTTCATTATTACTTAATGAGGCGAAATTGATTGTAAAATGCCTAATAAAGGATTTTGCAGAACTTTACCCGAATTCAAAGATATCATTATTAGCAAATAAAAAAAATAATTTTTTTTTTAATGATATTGACTTCATATCAAGAGATTATGATTTAAACTCTGTAGATGATATGAAAATGCATTATCAAAACTATGACAAAATATTAGTTTTAGCTCCCGAAGAAAATATGGAAATGTATAATATCGTAGATAACCTAGAAGAAAAGGGCGTATGTTTAATAAATTGCTCTAGTGAATTCATTAAAATCACAACCTGTAAAAAAAATACATACAACAGCATAAAATCTTGCCATGACAATTTAATTAATATTTATCATGATTATAAAGAAATTGATTCTAATAAAAAAATTGTTGCAAAAATTAGTGATGGTTTAGGATCTGAGAATCTGTATATCTTTGAAAATAGAAAAGACCTAGAGGAGAGTGATAAAATAATAACAAATAAGCATTTTTTTCAAGATTATAAAAATGGAAAAATAATTAGTATAAATATAGTTTCTAACGAAAAAAAATTCATAATAATTTCAATAAATGAGCAAGTTTATAAGCATAAGTCTCCTCATGAAATTTCATTAGAAGAAGTTTTTATTGGTAAATATAATCATATGATTATAGAATTTAAATTATTTGTTGATAAAATTATGTCAAATTTTAGTGGTTATCATGGTTTTTTTGGTATTGATGCTATTCTTGATGAAAATAATAATATTTTTCTTCTCGAAATAAACCCAAGATTAACTTCATCATATATAGGTTTAAATACATCTTTAGGATTCAGCCCAATACAATTCTTAAATAATATTAATTATAATTTTAATATTAGTAATAACGAGATTTTTTTAAAGAAAATAAAAAATGAAAAATAAATTATATTTAGGATGGGATATTGGTGGTGCAAATACAAAAGTATGTGTATTTGACCAAAATTTTATAATCATTAATCTTCATACAAAAAATATTAAAGTTTGGGATGATTTTTCAGATATAAAATTATTTTTTAAATATATATCTAATATTTATAAGAATTATGAAATTTATAATTTTATTACTATAACAGCAGAGTCTTGTGATAACTTTATTGATAGAAAACATGGTATAACTAATATTTTAAAAAATTGCTTGAATCACATTATTGGTAATAAACTTTATTATACAAATACTAATGAATTTGTAGACTATAATTCAGCAATTAATAAAACTGAAAAATTATTCTCTACAAACTGGATGTTAACTTCAAAATTTCTTAATAGTAAAAATAATATTGATTTAATTATTGACATAGGCTCCACTACTACAGATATCATATTTAAAGATATGCACATTGGTAGTAATATTAATGATTATATGCGATTAGTAAATAAAACATTACTTTACCAAGGTGTTGTAAGAACACCTCTGTCAATGATGACTGATAATGTCTTATATAAGGGAAATAATATTTCATTAGTTAATGAGGTTTTTGCTACAACTGGTGATATTTTTAATCTTAATGATGATATAGATTTTTCTAAGTTAGATTACTTAGGTTCAGATAATCTTCAGTTTACAAAAGTAAATTCTTTTACTAGGCTAGCAAGAATAATAGGTTTAGATTATAAAGAGTCAGAGAGAGAATATCTGATTGTACTTTCAAGATATTTTAAAGAATTATTTATTTCAAAGATTATTGAAAACATTAAAATAATATTTTCTAATAAAATTGATGATATAACGATTTCCGCGATAGGTGAAGGTAGATTTTTGATTGAAGAAATATCATATAAATGTGGCGTAAAATATTTATTAATAGAAGACATTGATGATGTGACTATTAAAAATATTGACAAAGATAAAGTTTATACAAATATGACTTCAGCATTAGCAGTAATGAACTTTATAAATAAATAAATCATGCATAAGAAAAAAATAAAGTATTATGAAAATTCGTGTGTTTATGGAGAGTTACTTCATGAAAACGACTGGTTTATATTTTTAGATAGCTGCAATGATGTTGGTGATTATGGAAGATACGACATATTGTCTTCAAACCCAAGAGTAAAGGTCACCAGTAATGGAAATCACATCAATGTAATTGAAGATAATTTAACATCTTCGTTTTATGATAATCCTCTTTGTATTTTAGAAAAGTATTACAAAATAAGAAAATTTGATACTAACCTTCCATTTAATAATGGGATGATTGGTTATTTTGGTTATGAGGCTTTTAATTCGATACCAGGCAATAATAAAGATAATAATGATAGTGAGGTCTTCCCAGATATTGCTGTTGGTTTTTATGATTGGGCAATAGTCGTTGACCATGAAAAAAAAGAAACTTGGATAACTTTTTTAGAGAAAAACTCTGCTGTTGATAATATTATTACTAAATTTAGTTCTGAAAATCTTAAGGTAAAATATAATCATAACTATAATTTTTCTGATTTCAAGCAAAACATATCTGAAGAAAAATATATCAATAATGTTTTGAAGATTAAGGAATATATCTCTAGTGGTGATTGCTATCAAGTTAATTATTCTCAGAATTTTGAAGTTAATTATAGTGGCAACGCATGGGATATTTATAAAGATTTAAGAAAGATTAATCCAGCCCCATATTCTTCATTTTTTAAAGTAAGTGATCAATTTATTATTAGTTCATCTCCAGAAAGATTTATTTCTATTAAAGATAGTCTTATAGAAACAAAGCCTATCAAAGGAACCTTGAAAAGATTAATTGATAAAAATTTAGATTATGAGCAAATTAATATTCTAAAAAATGATGAAAAAAATATTGCAGAAAATTTAATGATTGTGGATCTTTTGAGAAATGACTTGAGCAAATGTTGTGAATTACATTCTGTGAAAGTAACAAAACTTTTTGATATTGAAAGTTATACATCAGTGCATCATATGGTAAGTACTGTTGTGGGAACTTTAAATCCTAAAACTACCTCTATAGACATATTAAAAGCATGTTTTCCTGGTGGGTCAATTACTGGTGCGCCAAAGAAAAGAGCAATGGAAATTATTAGTGAATTAGAAAATAGAAAAAGAGGTATTTATTGTGGTTCAGTAGGTTACTTTGATGCAAATAATAATATGGATACAAATATTTGTATTAGGACCATAACGTTAACTGAAAATAAAATAAGTTTTGCTGCTGGCGGAGGAATTGTTTATGACTCTGATCCACTTGACGAATATCATGAAAGTCTTGAGAAGGTATCGGTATTTATAAAATATTTTTCTAATGGTGAATTTAAGTGGTAGTTATTAAAATTGGTGGTAGTCTTCAATCTACTGACTATATAAAAAAATGGATAAATACAATAAGGCTTAATCGAAACACAAGTTTTTTAATAATTTTTGGAGGCGGAAAATACGCTGATAATATCAGGTATGACCAGAAGGAGAAAAAATATGATGACCTTAAAGCTCATAAATTAGCAATCAAAGGAATGACTAATTTTACAGAGGATAATTTAGAAGAGCTTAAAGATTTTACAGTTGTTAATTCAATTAGAAGTATAAAAAAAAATTATAAATCAAGAAAACTATTGGTTTGGATGCCATCATATGAAGAAGTATGTGATTTCAATATACCCAATAATTGGGATGCTACATCAGACTCTATAGCATTGGCAATTTCAAAAAATATTAATTCTCCTTTAATAGTAATTAAATCTATTCGTTTTAATTGTAAAAAACATATTAATGCATTTTTTTTAAAAGACAACATACTTGATAAGTATTTTTCTAATAACTACTATAGTAGCCCCCAAAAAATATCTCTCGCATCTAGAGAAAAATATTATAAGTTAAGTGAGATTTGCAAAGATTTTTCAAAGTAGTTTAGCTCTTGATATTTCTTCCAAGTAATATAGAAATCCATCTAGTATCATCATTACTTTCAAGTGCAATTTTCATGATCATTGTTAATGGAACAGATAGAAGCATTCCTACTGGACCTAAGAGCCATCCCCAAAAAATCAAAGATAAAAATATTATTAATGTCGAAAGACCAAGCTCTTTACCTAAATATTTAGGCTCAATTATGCTACCCATAACAATATTTATTACCAGGTATATTAATGCAACTAGCAAAGCATAATAAAAATTGAATTGTATTAAAGCAATAATTATTGCAGGTATAGAGGCAATTATTGAGCCAATATTTGGTATATAGTTTAGAAAGAATGCAATTAATGCCCACATTATGGCATGATCAAGACTAATGAAGCTTAAAGATACATATATTAAAAGACCGGTAATTATACTTACTATTGTTTTTATAGATATATACTTATTCATATTTTCACTAAAGATATGAAAATTAGTTATAGATTTTGAGCTATTTTTAAATGCCAATTTTAATTTATTAGAAAATCCTGCTGCTTCCAGAAGAGTAAACATTACAATAAATAATATTAAGAAGTAATTTGTAAGAACATTTCCAAATGCGCTTATTGTATTTGCAACAGACTGCATAATAAATGTAGGATCTACATAATCGTAAAGAAAATTAGAGTCAACAGTTACTCCATATTTTTCTGCTACTACCGAAATTTTATCAACCTCGCTATAAATTTTTTCTTTATATTCTGGCAGTGATTTTCTAAAACTATTTAAAGAAGTGCCTATAAGTGCAGCTATACTTAAACTAACTGTCATTATAGTTACAAGAACTAAAGTCACTGATAGCGGAGTATTTATTTTTTTTGATTGGAAAAATTTTAAAAGAGGAAAAGATATTAGAGCAATAAACATGGATAAAAAAAATGGTATTACAATTTTGTCTGCAATTTTAAGGCCTGCAAATATTATAATTAACCCACTAATAGTTAATATTGTTTTATAAATTTTGCTATTTTTATCATTCATTTTTTTTTAATCTTATTTTTAAAATTATATAGCCAAGGATACCAGATATTATAGACCCAAAAAATATGCCAGATTTCGAGTATTCTTGACCAAAACTAATTACATCTACGCCTTGAGTAAAAGCTAGGGAGTTTATAAATAGACTCATTGTAAACCCAATACCGCAAAGAAAAGATACTCCTAGAACATCGTACATAGAAATATTATCAGGTAATTTACAAATTTTAAATTTTATTGACAAATACGTAAGAGAACTAATTCCAATTGGTTTTCCTAGCAGAAGTCCAAGCATAATCCCAAGTGGAACACTATTTGTTAGAGAACTAAAGCTTATTGCGTTTAAATCTATATCGGCATTAAAAAAAGCAAATAATGGTAATATTACAAATCCAGAAAAAATGTGTAGTTTTTTTTCTAAAAATTTTAATGGCGAGTGACTACTTTTTTTGACTGAGAAAGGTATTGTCGCAGCTAATATAACGCCAGCAATAGTTGTATGAACTCCCGAATGAAGTATAAAGTACCAAAGGAATAAACCTAAAAATAAATATATTGAAATTATTCTAACATTGAAGAAATTTAATGCCATTAAAGTTATTAAGGTAAATGATGCATATAGTAAATATATATACGAGATGTTTTCAGTGTAATATAAGGCTATAACTAAAACAGCACCTAGATCATCAATAATGGCCAATGAAAGTAAAAATATTTTTAGGCTTACTGGTACCTTATCACCCAGAACAGCTAATACTGCCAGAGAAAATGCTATGTCTGTTGCAGTAGGTATTGCCCAACCTGATGTCGCTAAAGGTTCATTCTGGTTTATTAGTATATAGATAATAGCAGGTGCAGCCATCCCACCAATTGCTGCTATTCCTGGCAGCAATACTTGTGAAAAAGTTGATAATTGACCATCTACCATTTCTCTTTTTAGCTCTAAGCCAATGACTAAAAAAAATATAGACATCAGACCATCATTTACCCAATGATGAACAGTTTCTTTTAATTCAAAGTCGCCAAAATTTATTGTTAAATAGCTATTTTTTAATGAATAGTAAAAATTTGATAATTCTGTATTAGATAAAATTATTGCTAAAATACTAAAAATGATAAGTAAAACGCCTGATGACGATTCAGTCTTTAAAAAATCTCTAATAAAAGTTCTTAAAAAAATACTTGAATCAAAGTCGAAGGTTTTTTCTTTATCTATCTTCATAATTCAGACATTATACGTAACTTATGTTAACTTTTGTAAAATCATTATAACAAATTATTAAAATGCAGGAAAATTACAATCCAAAAGAAATAGAAAAGAAAATCCAGTTATATTGGGAGTCCAATAAAACATATAAAGCCAATGTTAGCGCAAAGAAAAAGTTTTATTGCCTATCAATGTTTCCTTATCCAAGTGGTAACTTGCACATAGGTCATGTTAGAAACTACACAATTAGTGATGTTCTGGCTCGTTTTCACAGAATGCTAGGGGAAAATGTTATGCATCCCATAGGATGGGATGCTTTTGGTCTGCCTGCAGAAAACGCAGCTATGGAAAATAACTTGTCACCAAAAGAATGGACTAATTCAAATATAGACAATATGAGAAGTCAGCTTAAATCTATAGGTTTTAGCTATGATTGGGATAGAGAAATTTCCACATGCTCTAAAGATTATTATAAGTGGGAGCAGTGGTTTTTTATCGAGCTATTTAAGAAAAATCTTGTTTATAAAAAGGAATCTTTGGTTAATTGGGACCCAGTTGATAATACCGTCTTAGCTAATGAGCAGGTTATTGACGGTAAAGGGTGGCGCTCGGGCGCTGATGTCGAGCAAAAAAAGATCTCACAGTGGTTTTTGAAGACCACCGATTACTCAAGTGAATTGCTTGAAGATCTTAATGAATTGAAAGGTTCTTGGCCAGAAAATGTAATAACAATGCAAAAAAACTGGATAGGTGAGTCAAATGGGGCTGAAGTATATTTTAAAACCTCTTTAGAAGAAAATATTAATGTTTTTACGACACGTCCAGATACTCTTTTTGGAGTTACGTTTTTAGCAATAGCAGCTGACCATAGTATTGTTGATAAATGCTCACAAGATGTTGTAAATTTCTGCAAGAAGCTTTTAAAAAATAATAATAATTCAAAAAAATCTGATGAGAAAAACGTTGATGGTATTTTTTCAGGTATTTATGCTGTTCACCCGGTAACTAATAAACAGATTCCGATATGGATTGCTAATTACGTTTTGACTGGTTATGGAACTGGAGCAGTAATGGGTGTTCCCGCGCATGATCAAAGAGATAATAACTTTGCGGTTAAATATAATTTAGAGATTATAAAGGTTATTAGCAATAAAGAATCTGATAATGATGTTTATACAGGTAATGGTGAGATGATAAACTCATTTAATTTCAATAATTTAGATAATATATCTGCATCAAATTCTATATTAGATTTTTTATTGAACAATAATTACGGGAAACAGGTTAAAAATTATAAGTTAAGGGACTGGGGTATCTCTAGACAAAGATACTGGGGCTGCCCAATACCAATAATCTATAGGGAAGATGGTGAGATATTGGCAGTTGAAGAAAGTGAGTTGCCAATTGAATTACCGGATAATGTTGATTTTTCCAAAGGTGGAAACCCTTTAGAGAATCATCCTACGTGGAAATACACTAAATGTAGAAAAACTGGTCTCAAAGCTATTAGGGAGACCGATACTTTAGATACCTTTTTTGAATCTAGTTGGTATCAGTCAAGATTTTGCTCACCTAAGGATGATAAGAAAATGATAGGCGATGAGGCTAATTATTGGCTACCTGTTGATATATATATTGGCGGAATTGAGCACGCAGTTTTGCACTTACTTTACGCAAGATTTTTTCATAAACTTTTGAGAGATCAAGGTATGCTGTCATCAAACGAGCCTTTTAAAAGCCTAATAACGCAAGGAATGGTTTTAAAAGATGGCTCTAAAATGTCTAAATCAAAAGGTAATACAGTTGACCCTGGAGCTTTAATAGAAAAATATGGTGCAGACACAGTTAGATTATTTGTAATATTTGCAGCTCCTATAGAGAACTCTCTGGAGTGGTCGGATCATGGCGTAGAAGGCTCATATAAATTTTTAAATAAACTTTGGAATACAGGATATAAAATAAGTAAATTACCAAAAATCAATACTAATTTAGATTTGGATCAAGAGAAAAAGTTAAAGATTATAATTAATAAATCGATTTTAAAAATCACAGATGACTATGGAAAAAGAATAAGCTTAAATACAATTGTATCATCTTCTATGGAGATGCTTAATGCTATTACAAAAGCATTGCAAAATAATAATATTAGCTCAGAAGTTATATTTGATTCATATAAAATATTGGTTTTATTATTAAATCCTATTACCCCTCATATATGTCATGAATTAGGATCTTTGTTGAATATATCCGAGCTAAATAAAGAAATTAGTTGGCCTGAGGCTAATATGGATTTTATTAATGAAGATCAGATAATAATAGTTATCCAAGTTAATGGTAAAGTTAGGAAGAAAATAGAGGTAGAAGCAAATATCCCTCAAGAGGATTTAGAAAAACTATCTTTAAGCTTAGATGAGGTAAAAAAATATACGGTTAACAAGGAAATAAAAAAAATAATATACGTTAAAGGTAAACTTGTTAATATAGTAGTATCATGAATTATTTGAAAATCAATACGGCAATCTTGTTAATTATAATGCTACTAGCTAATGGCTGCGGATATAAGCTAGGCGGTTTGGAAGTTGTAGGTGAGAATTCTGATAAAGTTGCATCAATAAAAATTCAAGCCTCAAGATCACTAGTACAACTTTTTATTAACTCAGGTTTTTTAATAGAGAATGAAAATTACGAATATTTTATAAGAGTGCAAGGCCCATACTTTACAAAAGAAACTTCCTCAGTAACAAGCAATGCAACAGAAAATGAATTTACTATTACCGGAAGAATTGTTGTGACAATACTTAATAAAAATAATGAAGAGTTAGTGGGTCAAAAAAATATCTCTATTTCAAAAGATCATAAATTTTCATCTTCAAATATAAATAGTTCAGCAAGTGAAGAAAACATTATTAGAGATGATATTAAGAAATATCTAGAGATCCAAGTAATAAACTTTTTTAGAAGTAAAATATAAGTTTACTCAGTAATATCTTTAGGTTTATTGTAAAAATCACTGTACATGTATCCAATCAAAGCACTACTAACTATAGTAAAAAAAACTTGAATAATTATAACTGGAATTACAAAAAAACCAAAATTGCTTGAGTTTTCTGCATAGCTAGTTATTGCTACATTTATAAATAAATAGGGTAAAATTATTGCTATATATGAAAAATATATCTTTATGGAATTTCCTTTACTAATTAAATAAGAGTCCTTTAAGCCCTTTGATATGTTGTGTGCTGCAGCAGGTAAGATAAACATTATTCGTGTGTAGATATAAAGCATATACATAAAAAGTATATATAAATAAATAGTAATCTGAGAAATATCTGTTGGAAATAATGGCGACAAGACGATTATATGTGCTGTATATATTATGATAATTGAAATAAGCAAATAGAATATTTTTTTTATAAATAGCCCTGTATATTCTTGCCTGAAAAAATATAAATAATCATTCAGAAGATCTTCTTTAGAAATTATATTTCTAAAAATATTTAGAGCTATTGGTATTGAAACAATAAGGTAGCCTAGAAAAAATAATACCACTAATAATATATTCTGAGTTTTCATGATTAAAAACTGAGATAGTACTAAATATATAACTACTGGCAGATAACCCTTTACAAATATTTTTGTAAAATATAATCCATATAAAATCGATTTTACTATTAATTTCATTAATCATTTTTCCTTTTTATTGTCTTATAATAAGCGGAAGAATCCTTCTCACTATTGCCATCTTTATTACAAATAGCCATATATTTATTTACAAGATTAAGACCACTTAGCTTAAGATTTTTTTTAATAGCTATATTGTGCGCAATTCTTAAATCTTTAGCATGAAGTTTCGTCTTAAAACCTGGTGCGTAAGAATTTTTAAGCATTCTATCACCATGGACCTCTAAAATTTTACTATTCGCAAAACCTCCTAGCAATGCATCGCGAATTTTGCTCTTATTAACTTTAAATCTATCAGCTATCAAAAATGCTTCAGAAACTGCATTTATAGTTTGCGCAACTATTATTTGATTGCATGCTTTAGCAACCTGACCTGAACCACTTTCTCCTACATGAGTTATTTTATTACCCAAAATTTCAAATATTGGCATTAATGTTTTAACTGTAGGTTTGTTACCACCAATCATAATTGATAATTCTCCTTTAATAGCTCCTATTTCGCCACCAGACACTGGCGCATCTATAAGAATAGTATTAGTTTTAGAAAGAATTTTAGACATGCTTATGGTCTCAATAGGGCAGATTGTACTCATATCAATAACTACAGACGGTTTATTTAAAAAACTCTTTAATCCGTTTCTACCAACCAGAATTTCTTTTACATCTTTAGTCTCTGAAACAGCAAGTATTAATATATCAATTGTGCTAAATAATTCCTCAAGGGTTTTAGAGATTTTTATGTCACTACTTATGAGTTTATGATGTTTCTTTTTATCTCTTGCAAACGCATACACTTCATATTTATTTTTTATGAGGTTTTTAGCTATTGGAAGGCCAATTATACCAGTACCAATAACTCCAATTTTAAGCTTTTTTTTAATCATGTATAAAATAATTCTAGTTTTAGGTTTTATAGGTTAATATAATTAAAATGCAAATATATTACAATCAATTAGATAAACAGCTAAGTGAAAATTTAAAACCAATATATATTATTGCTGGAAACGAAGTATATCAAGAAGAAGCATGCGTGGAAAAAATAATTAGAGTAGCTCATACTAATGATTATACAGAACACGATGTAATGTATGTCGAAAAGACATTTGACTGGAGTAGTTTTGATTCCCTAAATTCTAATTTATCATTGTTTAGTGAAAAAAAAATTATAGAAATTAGGTTTTTAACAAAAACTGTTGGAGCTCCTGCTGAAAAAAAAATTCTAGAATGCATAAGTAATTATGATGACCAGAATATATTGATATTTAGACTTCCTGAGTTAAAGGCAGCAGATTTTAGAAAAAAATATTTAGGAAGTAAGAATGAAGATGTTGGTTTGATTCGACTATATCCTATAACCAAAAAAACTATGATTGTTGAACTTAACTCTATTGTCCAAAAATATAAATATAAAATTAATTCAAATTGTATTAATTTTATTGCCGACATTTATGAAGGTAATATGGTGTCTGCTAATCAGGCGTTAATAAAAATTGATTTAATGATAGGTAAAGATGAAGAAGTTAATTTAGATTTCTTAAAGAAGGTGTTTTCTAAAGACGTTGATTTTGAGGCTAGCAATCTAGTGGATTATTCAATTGAAGGAAATTTAGATAAAATACAAACTTGTATAAATTTTTTAAAACAAAATAGTTATCCAACGCAATATATTATCTGGTCATTTATAAGATCTTTTAGATCAATACTATTTAATCTTGACGCTATCAAAGATGGAAAATCAAAAGATGACATACTTAGATCAATATGGCCTTATGAAAGAAAAAATTTAATGGCTTACTCATTAACTAAATTATCGCCTAATAAAATTGAATCATACCTTGGAATTTTAGTTAGACTAGACATGCAATCTAAAAATGTCCTTGGGGGAAATATTTGGGATTCCATCTATGACTTATCTGTTTCTGTAGCAAAAAATAGACTTTCAGTTATTAAATATACTTAATATAATATATATATGAAAATAAAAGACTATGTTAATAATATATGCGTGAATGCGAAATTATCTTCGCAAGAAATTTCTTGCTTAACTGAGGGAGAAAAGAATTTAATTCTATTATCTTTAGTTGAAGAAATTAATTTGAGTAGAAATGACATAAAAAAATCTAATTCAAAAGATTTAGATAATCTTAAATCTTCGAATAATTTTAATGATGCATTTGTTGATAGGTTGCTTATTAATGATAGTAGGATTGACTCCATGATAAGTAGCATTAAAGAAATTATTCAATTTAAAGATCCGGTTGGAGAAATTAATAGTATTAAGGAAATGCCGAGTGGTATTAAAGTTGGTAAAATGTCTATGCCACTAGGTGTAATTGCAATGATTTATGAATCAAGACCTAATGTAACAATTGATGCTTCTGCGCTGTGCATTAAATCTGGAAATTCAATTATATTAAGAGGTGGATCTGAATCAATTTTTACAAATATAGTTTTGGCAGAATGTATAAAAAATGCTCTACTTAAAAATAATAGGAATGTGAATGTTGTTCAATTAATTGATAATACAGATAGGGATATTGTAAATGAGCTATTAAAGCAAAATAATTATATTGATATTGTTATACCAAGAGGTGGTAAAAATTTAATTAAACTGGTTGATGATTTGTCTTCTATTCCGGTCTTGAAACATCTGGATGGTATTTGTCATGTTTTTATAGATCGTGATGCTGATATTAAAAAAGCTATAAAAATTGCCGTTAACTCTAAAACACAAAGGACGGGGGTTTGCAATGCGATGGAAACATTAATAGTTGATAAAAATATTGCTGATGAATTTTTACCTTTACTAGAGAAAAAATTAAAATCTTATAATGTTGAAATTAGAGGATGTGATAAAACAAAAAATATATTAAATGAAATTAATTTGGCTTCTGAGACAGACTGGAGTACAGAATACCTGGATTCAATTTTATCTATCATAGTCGTAAGCGAATGTTCCGAAGCTATTAATCATATATCTAAATATGGATCAGGACATACAGATGTAATAGTTACAGAAAATAAAGAAACAGCAGCTATGTTTCTTAGAAATGTAGATTCAAGCTCTGTAATGCATAATGCCTCGTCTAGGTTTGCAGATGGTTACGAATATGGCTTAGGTGCAGAAATTGGCATTAGTACAAATAAACTTCATGCGAGAGGTCCAGTTGGTATAAAAGGCTTAACAAATGAGAAATTTATAGTTATTGGAAACGGAAACATAAGGTAAAGTAATGGCCAAGAGTGATAATGACTTTGAGTCGCAAATAATGGAAATTGAAAAAAATATTGAAGAAATTGGGAGGTTTCTTTGACATTGATAATATAAAGAAAGAGATTATTAAGTTAGATAAAGATCTTCAGGATGAAAAAATTTGGTCAGATAGAGAAAAATCACTTAACATATCAAAAGAAAAGGCCTCTATAGAAAAAAAACTCAGTGAATTCTCAATTATTTCATCAGATTTTCTTCAGTTAAGAGAATTTAAGGAACTTTATGATGATGATCAATCTAGCGATCTAGAAAAATATTTGTCAGATGAGATAAAAAGAATAGATTTAATGGTGGAAAAATTATCGTTTTTACAGATTTTTAAAGGTAAGTCTGATACATGCAATGCATTTTTGGATGTTCAATCAGGTTCTGGAGGTACTGAGGCTCAGGATTGGGCTGAAATGCTTTTAAGAATGTATATCAGATGGGGAGAAAAACAAGGCTTTGAAGTTGAAACAATAAATTTAACAAGTGGAGAAGTCGCTGGAATAAAAAGTGCAACATTAAAGTTTAATGGTCAATATGCTTTTGGATGGCTAAAAACAGAAACAGGGGTTCACAGGCTTGTAAGAAAATCACCTTTTGACTCAGGAAGTAGAAGACACACTTCCTTTGCTTCAATCTTTGTATCGCCAGAAATTGACGACAATATAGAGATAGAGATTGACCCAAGTGATTTAAGGATAGATGTTTATAGGGCATCTGGAGCAGGCGGTCAACACGTGAATAAAACAGAATCTGCAGTTAGAATAACTCATTTAAAATCAGGAGTCGTAACTCAGTGTCAAAATGGAAGGTCGCAGCATAAAAATAAAGATACAGCAATGAAGCAGTTAAAAGCTAAGCTATATGAAATAGAGATTCAGAAAAAGAGAAGCCAACAAGATAATATAGAAAATGAAAAAGCAGATATTGGATGGGGAAGTCAAATACGATCTTACGTCTTAGATCAATCAAGAATTAAAGATTTGAGAACAAATATCGAAACAAGCAATACTCAATCAGTTTTAGATGGTAATATTAATTTGTTTATTGAGGCAAGTTTAAAAATGGGTGAAAAATAATGGATGATAATGTAAAAGAGTCGCATAGATTAATTTTAGAAAGAAGAAAAAAACTAGATATATTGAAAGAGTCTGGAAATAATTATCTAAATAACTACAAAGGGAATACTAGTTGTCAAGATATTAAAAAACTCTCTTTTGAAGATAATACTATTGATAATGAAAAAATGTCATTTGTTGTTATGGGAAGAATGATGTCAAAAAGAATTATGGGCAGATCAAGCTTTGCAAATATTAAAGATGAGACTGGAGTACTTCAATTTTTTATTGATAAGAAAAAACTAGATGAAGATACGTTTAAAGTATTTAAAAATTCAGATATTGGTGACATCATTTATATAAAAGGCTTTCTGTTTAAAACAAAGACGGAAGAACTTACTTTAAACTGCGATGACTTTAAAATCATTACAAAATCTCTTAGACCGCTTCCAGAAAAGTTTCATGGTCTCTCTGACCAAGAAACTAAATATAGAAAAAGATATCTTGATTTAATATGCAATGAAGATACGTGGAAAACATTTAACGAAAGATTTAAAATTATTAAGTATATTAGAAAATTTTTTGATGATCAGGATTTTATTGAAGTTGAAACACCTATGATGCAAAAGATACCTGGTGGAGCAACAGCCAGACCTTTCATTACTCATCATAATACTTTAGACATGGATCTTTATATGCGCATAGCTCCTGAGCTATATCTTAAAAGGCTAATAGTTGGGGGTTTTGAAAAAATATATGAAATTAATAGAAATTTTAGAAACGAAGGTGTTTCTTCTAAGCATAATCCAGAATTTACAATGATTGAGTTTTATCATACTTATGCAGACTATTTGGACATGATGAATATGACAGAAAAACTATTAAAATATGTCGTAAAAAACGTTAAAGGAAAAGAGATAGTATCTTATCAAAAGCATGAAATAGATTTTGGTAAGCCATTTAAAAGAGTCACGCTAAAAGATTCTATAATTGAGTATTCAAATGATATTGACAAAGAATCAATTGATAATAAAGATAAGCTCATTAATTTTTGTAATTCTATAAAGCTTGATGTGAGTAATTATAGCTCTTTAGGCGAAATTCACTTTGCAATTTTTGAAAAAATTGTCGAGCCAAATCTAGTTGACCCAACATTTATTACCGAATATCCAATTGAGGTATCACCTCTAGCAAGAGTAAATAATGATAATCCTCTTATTGCTGATAGATTTGAATTCTTCATTATGGGTAAAGAAATAGCAAATGGATTTTCGGAGTTAAACGACCCTGATGATCAAAGTAAAAGATTCGAGGATCAGGTTAAGCTTAAAGATAGTGGTAATGATGAAGCTATGTATTTTGATGAGGATTATATCGAGGCTTTAGAATATGGAATGCCACCTACAGCTGGAGAAGGTATTGGAATTGATAGGTTAGTAATGATATTAACTGACTCACCATCTATAAGAGATGTTTTACTTTTTCCTCTAATGAGATAGATAGTTAAAAATTAGTAGCCAGAAAAAGCTAAAATAATAATCAATAGAAATATTAACAATAAAATTATTAGCGGGATCATCATCTCTTTTTTCTTTTGATTTTTATAAAGAAAGTACAATAAGAAAATTACTATAGAGATAATTAAGTATTTAACCATTATCACTAACCCCGCTTATAACATTTAAAATATCTTTCTCATTTATTAGTAATTCATCATCAACAAATTCTTTTCTAAGCACGCTCAAGCATGAATATGAAGAATCTTCGGTTCTTGCAAGGTTTATAATGTCACCAGCTCCCTTATTATTTTTATTGGTAATCTTGCTTAAAATACTAAGCTCGTCTTTTGTTTTTATATTAGCATTAAATAATGATTTTTTTGCTTCACCTAGGTAATGGGTTCTAGCAACAATTTCTTGACCTGGGTAACAGCCTTTTGTAAACGAAACACCATCAAGTAAATCCAGAGAAACCATTTGTGGTGTGAAAGATTCGATGTTTGATTCGTTAAGAAAGGGTACAAGGTTTTTAATATCTAAATAATCCCAAGACTTGTAGCCCAATATATTAATTTCATTTTCATCTATTATTTTTTCAATATCTTTTATACTTGATGAGATAATTATTTGATTCTCAGAAGGCCTAAATACTATAGTGTTGCCAACTTTATTTACTTTTTTACTGTCTTTGGTAAGTTCATTGAATTTACTATGTTCTTTTGCATTAGTAATACCTACTAATACTTCGTCTAAAACCGTGAATTCAACTTTTGACATCATTTTATACATATTAAGTTTCTTCAAGAGTAGTTCTTTTGAATCTAATGTTGTATATAAGTAATAATTCTTATCTATTTGAAAAATATAAAAAATAGATATTAGTCTTCCTTTCGGATTACAGTAACCAGATAAAATTATTTGTTCTTTATTTAAGTTTTTTATATCGTTTGTGAATTGCGTATTTAGAAAATTTTCTGCATCTGCACCATTACATTTTATTAAAACTTTATTATTTAAAAGAGATGCAGAAAATTCATTATTAATTTTATCTATCTCGTTTTTATAATTATGGTTATATTTAAGGCCATAATCATCAATAATATGATTATTTGTGAGGAATTTTTTGAAAAAATCGTTTATCATATTGTCCTTTAGTAATATTTAATTATTTATGATTGGGAGAAAAATGTCACTATCAAAAGTTCCGCTATCACCGCATCTACAAGTATACAGGTTACCCCTTGTCGCGCTTGTGTCAATATCAAGTAGAGTTTGTTTTGTAGTAAATGCCTTGGCTTATACATTATTTATAATGTTCTTAATTTCGATTGCATCAGGTAGTGGAATCTATAATATAAGCTATATAATATTTACAAGTATTTTTGGTAAAATTTTAACTAGCCTTTGGATATTTTCCTTGTATCTTTACATTTCAAATGAGGTCAGGCATCTTTTTTGGGATTTTGGCTACGGTTTTAATGGTAACACACCATTAATATCGTCCTTCATAGTGTTGGCAGCTGCAGCACTAATGACAGTTATTACGGTCTTGATATATTTGCTATAAAACAAGTAATAGGAGAATTGAAGTTGTTGCTAAAAGTTCTACATGGAAAAAATCATTGGTTATACCATAGATTTACCGCAATTCTTTTTTTCCCGCTTGTTATTTGGATGGCTTTTTCTCTAAGTCTTGTGCCAGAGATCACGCATGAAAACATGATACTTTGGGTTGGCAGAACCCAAAATTACATTTTACTTTCAATTTTAATTATAATATCAGCACGACATTTTCAGCTTGGAGTCCAAGTTATCTTAGAGGATTATATTTCTACTATAAAGTTTAGAGATTTTTATATTAAACTTGTAAATTTCGTCTACTATCTCTTGATGCTTTTAGGTTTAATTGCAATTGCTAAAATATATTTTGGAGTCTAATTTTAAATGAATAAAGATTATGAGATGATAACCCATGAATACGACGTTATAGTTGTTGGTGCTGGTGGAGCAGGTTTAAGAGCAACTCTCGGAATGGCGACAGAAGGTCTTAAAACAGCCTGTATAACAAAAGTATTTCCAACAAGAAGTCATACGGTTGCTGCGCAAGGTGGAATGAGTGCAGCTCTTGGTAATATGGGTGAAGATGATTGGCGCTGGCATATGTACGATACAATTAAAGGCTCTGATTGGTTAGGTGATCAAGATGCCATTGAATATATGTGCAGAGAGGCTATACCCTCAGTAATTGAATTAGAGCATTACGGTGTTCCATTCTCAAGAACAGAGGCAGGAAAAATTTATCAAAGACCGTTTGGTGGTATGACTACTCATTATGGAGAAGGTATAGCACAAAGAACATGTGCTGCAGCTGATAGAACAGGGCATTCAATTCTTCATACGTTATACCAACAATCATTGAAGTACAAAGCCGAATTTTTTATTGAATATTTTGCCATAGACCTTGTAATGGATAATGGTAAATGCACAGGAGTTATTGCAATTGACTTGGCGAGCGGGCAGTTACATTTATTTAAAGGACATGTGACCCTTTTAGCTACTGGAGGTTATGGTAGAGCATATTTCTCTGCAACTTCAGCACACACATGCACTGGTGACGGGAGTGGTATGGCTCAAAGAGCAGGAATACCTCTTCAAGATATGGAATTTACTCAGTTTCACCCAACAGGTATATATGGTGCTGGATGTTTGATAACTGAAGGCTCAAGAGGAGAAGGCGGTTATCTTACTAACTCTGATGGCGAAAGATTTATGGAGCGTTATGCTCCAAATGCAAAAGATCTTGCATCAAGAGATGTTGTAAGTAGATCTATGACAATCGAGATAAATGAAGGAAGAGGCGTAGGTAAAGAAAAAGATCATATTGAGCTTCATTTAGAGCATTTAGGAAAGGACGTTATTAACGAAAAATTACCTGGTATAGCAGAGTCAGCAAGAATATTTGCAGGTGTTGATGTTACAAAAACACCCATTCCTGTAATACCTACAGTTCATTACAACATGGGCGGTATACCAACAAATTATCTTGGGGAAGTCTTAAGCCCTAAAGGTGAAGGTAATGATCCAATAGTCCCTGGTCTAATGGCAATTGGAGAAACAGCTTGTGTTTCTGTTCATGGTGCAAATAGACTCGGATCTAATTCATTGTTAGACCTTATAGTTTTTGGCAGGGCTGCTGCAAAACAAGCCGCTAAATTAGTTAAGCCAGGAGCCAAGCATTCTGAACCTAATAAAAGTTCTGTAGATAAAATTGTTGGTAGGCTTGATAAAACTAGATATTCATCAGGAGTGAATTTACCTTCTCATCTGAGATTAAGATTACAAAAAGAAATGCAAAGTAGTGTTGCGGTCTTTAGAACCGAAAAAACATTAGAGGAAGGAAGAAAAAGTATACATTCAATTTATAAAGATTTTTCTGATATAAATATTAATGATAAGTCTTTAAAATGGAATACTGAACTACTTGAGACATTAGAGTTAGAAAATTTATTAACACAAGGTATTGCTTCTGTAGAGTCTGCATATAATAGAAAAGAATCTAGAGGGGCGCATGCTAGAGATGATTATCCAGATAGAAATGACAAGGAATGGATGAAACATACAATTGCATCAATTGATGAGACTGGTACAGTTGACATCACTTATAGAAAAGTTATATTAACAACCTTAACAGATGAAGTTGAAGCTGTTCCACCAAAAAAGAGAGTTTATTAATCGTGGCTGAATTTACACTACCTTTAAATTCTATAGTAAGGAATGGAAAATATTTTAAATGCGAAACAGCAGATAAAAAAAATATTAAAGTTCTTAAGATTTATAGATACGATCCAGATGATGAAAAGAATCCTCGAGTAGATACATACGAAATAGATACGTCTGATTGCGGACCGATGATTTTAGATGCGTTAATTAAAATTAAAAACGAAATAGATACGACTATTACGTTTAGAAGATCTTGTCGAGAAGGTATCTGTGGTTCTTGCTCTATGAATATTGACGGTAGAAATACTTTAGCTTGCACAAAAAGTATAGCTGAGATCAAAGGCGATATAAAAATATACCCATTACCACATATGCCTGTACTAAAAGACTTAGTAACAGATTTGACAGATTTCTATAGACAATATGAGTCTATACAACCATGGTTACAAGCTGATGAACCAGAAGATTTAACTTCCGAAAGACTTCAATCAAAAGAAGAATTGGCAGAACTTGATGGTTCAGATGAATGTATATTATGCGCATGTTGTTCGACTAGCTGCCCAAGTTACTGGTGGAATAGTGATAAATATTTAGGCCCCGCAACATTAATGCAAGCGTATAGATGGATAGCAGATTCAAGAGATAATAAAAAGAAAGAAAGACTAGGTAAGCTAGAAGATACTTTTAAATTATATAAGTGTCACACAATAATGAATTGCACTAACTCATGCCCTAAAGGATTGAATCCCGCAAAACAAATTGCAAAAATAAAATCTCTAATAGTCTCTAACAAAATTTAAGATGGATGACAAAGAAGTTATTTGGAAATGCAGAAGAGGAACAAAAGAACTTGATATATTAATGTCTGGTTTTTTCAGTAAATATTATAAAACTGCTTCCGATAAGCAAAAAAATGCATTTATAGAATTATTATCGCTAGAAGACCCCGTTATTTACGATTTATTATTGAATAAAATATCTTCAAAAGACATTGCAGTAAATGAAATTGCTGATATGATACGTACTATGAGTTTAAAAGAGCAGTAATGCTTTTACTCATAACTTACAAAATTAGATAAATAATTATAAATTATATAACTAATTTTTTTTTGATTAATACAATATAGAAGAAAAATATGTCAGATAGAGAAAGCGGTACAGTTAAATGGTTTAATGACTCAAAAGGTTATGGTTTTATTCAAAGAGAAAGCGGTAAAGACGTTTTCGTTCATTTTGGGGCAATTAAAATTGAAGGTGATGGTTACAGAACTTTGAAAGAAGGTCAGGCTGTAGAGTTCACTGTTACAGAAAGCGAAAAAGGTTTAACTGCTACAGACGTAGAAGCTAAATAATTAAATCAGCTTTAAATAACTAAGAATTTATTTTACTGCAAATTATATTTGCAGTAATTTAATTTTAAAAGATTTAGGTTTGATTTTTCATTCGTTGTAAAAATTAATCGTTATATCTTACTATGAAACTAGATATCTATTACCTAGTAAGTTTTTTATTGCCTAAATTATTAGACACAAATTTAATCTCTGTGTATTATTATTTTATGATACAAGCACATCAAATTAATTCAGTTAGTAAAAATAATTTTCTTTCATTGATGAAGTTATATGAAAAAAACTATTACTTAATAACAAATTTAATTAACACAGAAGTTATCAACGCAAATAATTTAAATAAAGATTTTCAATCAAGCTCGATAGATCTTAAGAAAAAACTTCTTCTTTCAATTTATTCTGTATCTAAACATACCGCATTAGTTAAGTTTTCTTATAATTTTTTTTCTAAAGATACTTATATAAACTATGTTAATCTAAAAATATATTTTGATTCAAAACAAGTTGAAATTATTGATTCAAATGGTTTTAATAAAAGTAAGTGCTTAAAGGATATGCAAAAATTCCATAACATTCGTCTTAGTAAATGGTATAAAAGCTATTTTTTATCACTGTGGCTAAATAATTGCATCAAAAATGGTTATTCATTTGATGCTCAGTCTGAAGTATAATCTTTCAATCTTTTTAATATTTTAATAAATTATGTCAAATGAATTTGTAGCCAAGGGCGTTAAATTAGCTAAATTACCAAGTGATTATGGTAGTACTGGATTTAAAATGTTTAAAGGCTCAATTTTGAACAATGTTGAGATTGCATATGAAACATGGGGCGATCTATCAATAAATAATGATAATGCAATACTTTTATTCACTGGCTTATCACCTTCTTCTCATGCAGCTTCATCTGAAAACAATAAGTCTACTGGTTGGTGGGAATATATGATTGGCCCAAATAAACCAATAGATACAAATAAATATTTTGTAATATGCGTAAATTCACTCGGCAGTTGTTTTGGTTCAACTTCTCCAGCATCTATAAATAAAGCTACCGGGGAATCATATGGACTTACTTTCCCAGAGTTATCTATTGAAGATATAGCAAAATCAGGCCATTCAGTTTTACAAACTTTAGGCATAGACCATGCGCATACTGTAATGGGGCCATCTATGGGTGGTATGACAGCTTTGGCCTACGCATTATTATTTCCAAATAATTTATCAAATCTAATAGTTATATCTGCAGCTGCTAGAGCACTGCCATTCACTATCTCTATTAGATCACTCCAAAGAGAGTTAATTAGAAGTGACCCATTGTGGAATAATGGAGTATATAAAAAGGATTCTGCGCCTTTAAACGGCATGAAGCTTGCTAGAAAATTAGGATTAATGTCTTATAGGGCTGCAAATGAGTGGAGAGAAAGATTTAATAGGGCTAGGCTACCTAAATCTGAAGATAAAAAAATGTTTGATATTGAGTTTGAAGTTGAAAATTATTTAAATCATAATTCTGAAAAATTTGTTTCAATGTTTGACCCAAACTGTTATTTATATTTATCAAGAGCAATGGATTTATTTGACGTAGCTGAACATGGCGGAACCGTGAATGCTGGTTTAGCAAAAATTCATACTAAAAAAAATCTAATAATTGGTGTTGAATCAGATATTCTTTTTCCTGTAGATCAGCAGCAAGAACTTGCAAATGGCTTTAGTAAGGCAAAGAAAAATTTTCAGTTTGAAAAACTAAACTCAATTCAAGGTCATGACTCATTTTTGGTTGATACAGAAAGTTTTTCGAAGGTTATATATAATTTTTTCAAAGACTAACGATCTTTTATATCTTTATAGCTAGTTTTGTTCTTTCCTGTGTAAAGCTGTCTAGGTCTGCCAATTCTAAAATTTTTATCTTCTATCATTTCGTTCCAGTGAGTAACCCAACCTACAGTCCTAGCTAATGCAAATACAACTGTATACATACTTTGAGGAATACCAATGGCTTTTAAGACTATGCCTGAGTAAAAATCAACGTTTGGATACAATTTTCTAGAAACAAAATAATCATCTTCTAATGCATATTTCTCTAGCTTCATCGCTATATCAAACAAAGGTTTATTGGGATTATCATTACTTAGCCCATCTAAATATTCGTGAGCAATCTTTTGTATAATTTTAGCTCTTGGGTCATAGTTTTTATATATTCTGTGACCAAATCCCATTAATCTAAATGAATTCTCTTTATCTTTTGCTTGATTTATATAATATTCTACGCCTTTGTCAGAATTTTTTATTTCCTCCAGCATGTTTATGACAGCTTCATTGGCACCACCATGTGTTGGCCCCCATAAAGTAGATATTCCAGCAGCTATTGCTGCATAAGGACTTGTTTCAGAACTTCCTGACAATCTAACTGTAGATGTTGATGCATTTTGCTCGTGATCAGCATGTAACAAGAAAATTATATCCATCGCTTTAGCTGACATCTCTTTTTGTTCTTTAGTAAGATCAGGGAAGGACATATTCACAAAATTTTCAGCAATAGATTTATCTTTTTTAGGCTCCTGAAAATCTTTATTTAATATATAGTTTAGTATCCAAGCAGACATTATTGGGACAGCAGAAATTAGATTAATCGTAGATTTGTATCTGTATTCTTTATCTTTAATATCAATTTCTGCATGATATTTTGCTGACAAATAACTTAAGCAAGCAGTCATAATTGCCATTGGATGACTATCTTTATTAAAAACCTCAATAATTTTTCTAATAGATGGGTCAACATTATAACTATTAGAAATATTATTAGAAAAGTCTTCTAATTCTTTGTTATTAGGCAATTTATCATTTAAAAGTAAGTATGCTGTTTCTTGAAAATTACTATTTTCTGCAAGCTCCTCTATAGGGTAGCCTCTGTACCATAACTTCCCTTCATTGCCATCTATAAAAGTAATTTTACTTTCACAGCTTGATGTTGCCATAAATCCAGGGTCATGAGATAAATAACCTAAGTTTTTTTCTAGAGATCTCATATCTACAACATTTGGACCCAAAATTGAGTCTAACACTGGTAGCTCAATCTCGTTGTTAGACTGCCCATCTTTTATTATTATTTTTTTATTAGTCATTATATCTCTATGAATATTATTGCCTTAAATAATATTTTTTTGTTATCAATGCATTTATTAAGAGAGGCTATATTAGCATACTTATACTTATATTTTAAGTAGGACTTTATTTTGTAATATTTAAGTATTTTATTATGAAATCAACAATTTCTTGCGGGTTATTAATATCGAGAATCTTTATATCTTTATTTATTTCTAATTTTGAGTCAGTAGCGATAGCTATTATACTTTCATCCGAAGTGTGCAGAAGACCTTTACCTATTTCTTCTCTATATAGCTCAATTTTAGGGAATTTCTCTGCTTTAAAACCTTCAACTAAAATAATATCGCAATCAAGAGGGTTTAATATGTTAATTAAATCGTTTAAACTTAATTCAGAATTGTTAGTATTTTCATGCATTAAAGCCCATCTATTCGCAGAAGATATTAACATATTCACTGCTCCAGATTTTCTTATTTCATAACTGTCTTTACCAATTTTATCAACATCAAAGTCATGATGAGCATGTTTTATTACTGACACTTTTAAATTTAATTCTTTTAATAATTTAACTATTAGCTTTATTAATGTAGTTTTACCGGTGCCACTATATGCGGCAAAACCAATTAGTTTTTTATTATTTATTGTATTCATTTAATTGCGCTACCGTATTTATATTATCAAAATAACTTACATTTTTATCAAAATAAATATATTTGTGTTCATTGCTTTGATACCAAATATCAATCTTTCTATCACCATTATTTAAAAAATTATATAATGATTCGACTTTGGTTTTTGATACTAGCATAAATACAGGCTGCGATCTGAGACCATTGTGTGCAATGCAGACCTTGTCACCAGGCTTTACTTCATCGATCATTTTTTGAATAACTTTCCAGCTAAAATTAGGGCAATCACAGGGTAAAGTAATTAAATACTCAGTATCAATATTTTTTAGCAAGCTATAAATTCCCGCAAGTGGCCCTTGAAAATCATTAAGCAGATCTTTAATCACAGGGTAGCCGTATTCTTTATATGTCTTAATAGTTCTGTTTGCATTTATAAGTATATTTGAAGTATGAGGTGAAATTTCTTTTAGAAGTTTTTCTATCATAGGGACATCATTTAGTTTAACAAGACCTTTATCCTGGTTATCCATTCTTGTAGCTTTACCACCAGCTAAAATTCCTACTGAAAAATCATTTTTCTTTAACACAAAACACCTCTGTAGAATTACAAAATATTACCTTATAATAAGCTATGCTTTAATAAATTTATGGAGTTAAATTTACTATGAATGATAACAATAAAAAACTTACAATGGAAATTCAGGCTGATGTTTTCCAAGCTTTAATAAAACATTTGCAAAATAAAACAGAGGTTCAAAATATTGACTTAATGAATCTAGCAGATTTCTGTAGAAACTGCTTATCAAAATGGTATGTGACTGCCGCAAAAGAGAGAGGAATGGAAGTATCTTATGAGGAGGCAAGAGACTTTGTTTACGGCATGCCTTACAGTCAATGGAAAGAAAAATATCAAAAAGAGGCAACAAAAGAGCAGCTAGAAAAATTTAACTCTAGAAAAAAATAATATGGAATTTAGTTATTTAAATGATAAAGATCTTTTGTACTATTCAAGACATATACTATTGCCGAATATTGGAATTGAAGGTCAGCAAAAACTTAATTCTTCAGAAGTTACGATATTTGGCTTGGGCGGACTAGGTAACTTACTTTCTACATACATAGCTTCATCTGGTATAAAAAAAATTAATATTGTAGATTTTGACACGGTTGAGGAAACAAATTTACAAAGACAAATAAATTTTAATAGTGATGATATTGGTTTATCAAAAATTGACGTTATAGAAAACTATTTAAAAAATAAATTTAATGATTTAGTTATTAATAAGTACTTTGAAAAAATTACAACTTCTTCTCAAGTTAAAAAAATAATAATCGATTCAGATATTGTAATTGATGGAACAGATAACTTTATTGTAAGAAAAATTATTAATGAAGCATGTTATAAAAATAATAAGAAATTAATTATTGGCGCGGTCGAAGGGTACTCTGGACAACTGTTATCGGTTATTTCTTCCAAAAGCGCTTGTTATGAATGTACTTATGAAGACTTAGTAGATAACAATTCTTGCTCTGACACGGGAGTTCTTGCTCCTCTAGTAGGCATGATAAGTTCTATGATGGCTATGGAGTGTATTAATATAATTACCGGAAATAAATCTTCGTACGATAATAAGTTAGTCATTATTAATGGCTTAAATTTATCAGTAGATTTTATAAAAACTAAAAAAAATCCAAAATGTATGATTTGCTCTTAAAAATATGAAAAAAGAAGATAGACCAAAAACTAAAGTTAAAAAACCAGAACCAAGTGATTATAATACAAATGATTGGATTATATGGGCGGCTTGGGCAGATAGAATAACTTTTGAAGAAATACATGAGAAAACAAATAAAACAGAATCAGATGTAATTAAAATAATGCGAAGAAGTATTAAGCCTTCATCGTTTCGTTTGTGGAGAAAAAGAGTAAATCAAAAAAGTATTAAACATAGGAAAAAATTTATAATAGAAAGAGAGAAATTAAAAAATTTTAAAGACTAACTTAGTAATTTTTCTTTTGCGGCATTTATTTTTATAGCCATATACTTTGTCCCACCTTTATCTGGATGATGTTTTTGTATTTCTCTTTTATGAGCTAAAATTATCTCATCTTTTGAAGCATTTTCTTGAACACCCAAAATATCTGCAGCTTCTTTTTTTGACATTGAATTATTGTTTTTAGCTGATGAATCTGATTTATATTTAGACCTAAATTTCTGAATAATTGGTAAATACCTAAGTATGAAAAATAATTTTTTCACTATTGGAATTAAGCCTATTACTAGAGCTGATATCCAATGAGCTTTTCCAGTTGCGACAAGATATAAAACTATAATTATTAGTATGAAAAAAACTCTCTGTGGTCTATTTTTTAACCTCTTAAGAATGTATAAAAGAAGACCAATTCCGATGATTAGCGTGATAAAGAATATCATGTTTTCCTTATTTGTAATTTAGGTACTTATTTAGTATTTTATAACTTTATTAGTGATTAATAACAATAATAATTATGATTATTTAAGAGGCAAATATGAAGGTTAAAATTAATATATGTGATCAAGATCTAGAAATTAATCTTGAAGAGTACGGTTCTGGTGGAACGCCAATATTATTTGTACATGGTATTCCAACAAACGCAAGACTTTGGAGGCATGTTCAAAAAAATCTTGAAGGTAAGTTTCATTCATATGCAATGGACATGGTTGGCTACGGTCAATCTTCTATGCCACTGGATAACTTTGAACATACATTTAATAATCAAGCTGAGGCGATTAAGGCTGTAATTGATGAATTAGGTATAAAAGGTAATGTGGTATTAGTAGGACATGATCATGGGGGAGGGGTTTGCCAAGTATTTGCATCCAAATATTGTGATTACATAAGTAGATTAGTTCTTTTAAACCCAGTTGCTTATGATTATTGGCCGGTATTAGAAGTTGAGGCGTTTAATGGTCTTGTTGGAGCAAGCGATGAAGTTCTTGCTGGAGCAATGCCAGGAGCTGTAGCACAATTTGCAGGTTTAATGAGAACAGGAAGTCATGACAAAATTGCTTTTACAGATAAAAATGTCAAAGAAAACTATTTATGTCATTGGGGTAGAGATGGGTTAACAGGTTTTAAATCATTAGTTAAAATCTGTTCACAGCCAACTAATGAAGAAACACTTGCTGTAGATCATAAAAAAATTACTTGCCCAACAGCAGTTTTTTGGGCGCTACATGATGCATGGATGCCGAAAGAATCTGGCGAAAGATTAAAGCAAGATATTGCTGGCCCAGTTAGACTTCAGTTTATAGAAAGAGCAGGGCATTGGTCTCAAGAAGATAGGCCTGACGAGGTGGCTGCTTTGATAGAAGATTTTATTACAGAGTGGGAAGGCATAAATATTTAATAAGCCATAATTTTGTTAGTGCAATTTTTTAAATTCTAAATAATTGCACTACATTTCTTATAGAAGATCTAAAACTGAATCTCTTTCTTGGATTAACTCTTTTTCTGTAATCTTAATATAATCATTTAAAATTTCTGACATCTCTATATTCTTTATCATCTCATAAGAGCCTTCGTTACATATTGATGGAAATGAAAACATTATATCTTCTGAAATATTAAATGGGTTGCTATTTGAAATTTGACCAATACTTAGCCAATCATTATTCCCTGAAACCCAATCTCTCATATGAGTAATAGCAGCATTTGCAGCTGAAGCAGCTGACGAAGACCCTCGAGCTTCAATAATTTCCGCTCCTCTGTTTTGTATTCTGGGTATAAAATCGTTCTTATACCAATCTTCATTCATTATGTCTTTAATATTTTTTCCTGAAACTTCTGCATTAGAAAGATCCGGTACTTGTGTATTTGAATGGTTTCCCCAAACAATAATTTTTTTCACTTCTTTTATATTTGTATTATATTTATTTGCTACTTGCGCTAAAGACCTATCATGATCTAAGCGCATCATAGATGTGAATTGTTTTGGATCAATGGTTGGGGCATTATGCATAGTAATTAAGGCATTTGTATTTGCAGGATTTCCGACAACTAAAACTTTTATTTTTTTACTAGCAACCTCATTTATTGCTTTTCCTTGCGGCTTAAAGATTTTACCGTTATCTTTTAAAAGATCTTTTCTTTCCATTCCTTTCATTCTTGGTTTTGCACCGATTAATAACGCATAATCACATTGTTCAAAACCTTGGTTCAAATTAAATGTGGTTGTTATAGAATTTAGTAGTGGAAAAGCGCAATCTTCAAGCTCAAATTTCACGCCATTTAAAGCATTCATAGCAGGCTCAATATCTATTAACATCAAGTTTATAGGTTGATTTTCACCAAGCATCTGACCGGCGGCAACTCTAAAAATCGCAGAATAGGCAATATTGCCTGCTGCACCTGTAACTACTACATTAACTGGTTCATTCATTTTTATAATCTCTTTTATTGTTTATGTTCTTTTTTCATATATTCGTCAGACTGCATTTCATTAAGTCGACTTTTAGTTCTTTCAAAATCAGTATTTATTCTTTCTATTTCGCAAATACTATCAATAGAAGAATCAGCTGAGATTATAACTTTAACATTTCTATCGTAAAATTCATCAATCATATTTATAAATCTACGAGCTTCATCAATATGATTATTATTCATCTTTGGGACATCAGAAATAAAAACATTCTGATATATTTTTGATATTTCAATATAGTCATTTTGAGATCTTCCATCACCGCATATTACTTTAAATTTAAACCAGACCGTATTAGAGGATAAAAATCTCACATCTATATCTCTATTTTGAACTGGTATTGTTGTTCCCTCAAAGATAGGTTTTCTGGTAAACCAGTTAAACCAATCTGGAGATATTGTAGAAAAATACTGCTGCATCTTGAGATCAGTTTCTTCATTATTTGGACTATGATACATGCTTAAATTACCAAATTTCAGTAGTCTATAATCCTTGGTACTATCTAAATGTATTATTTCTGAATTTTCTTCAATTAATTTTATTGCATACGCAAATTTTTCTCGCTGGAGTCCTTTTGAGTAAAGATTTTTTGGCTCTGTGTTGGAAGTAAATACAACAATAACTTTGTTTAAGAATAAGCCTTTTAATAGTTCTCCTAAAATCATAGCGTCAGCTATATCATTCACTATAAATTCATCGAAACATAAAACATCTGTATCTAAGGAAATTTCTTTAGCTATTTCATCTATGGGGTTAACAGTATCTTTTTTATCATTTAGTTTTGAATGAATATTATTCATAAATCTATGAAAGTGTATTCGTTTTTTTTTCTTAATCGGGAGTTCTTTGAAAAACATATCCATTAAAAAAGTTTTTCCTATTCCAACACCACCATAGAGATATATACCTTTATTTCTTTGATTTCCTCTATTATTAAATAGGCTAGCCCCAATATTTCCTAATATTGATTCACCTACATTTTTTATACCCAATATGCGGTTATATAATTCTTGAAAAGAATTAATAGCTTTTAATTGTTCAGGATCAATAAAAAAATCTTTTCTTGAACTCAATGCTTTATATTCATCTATTAACATAATATGATTGCAGTCTATATTCGAAACGAATTAAAATACAGCTCTTACGCTCATTTTTCAAGGTAATAATGATGGTTATAACTAGATTTGCACCCAGTCCCACAGGTAATTTACATATTGGCGGGGCTAGAACAGCTTTATTTAATTGGCTATATGCCAAAAATCAAGGTGGGAAATTTTTACTCAGAATTGAAGATACTGATAAAGCTAGATCTGAAGCTAAATATGTGGAAAGTATACTTGAGTCTTTAGATTGGCTTGGAATCAATCATGATGACAGTCTTATATATCAAAGCGATAGAGTAGATAAATATAAAGAAGCCATAAATAACCTTCTTGAATCTGGCAACGCATATTACTGCAACTGCTCAAAAGAAGATTTGGATAAACTTAGGTCTGAGCAACAAAAACTAGGTTTGAAGCCAAAATATGATGGAAGAAATAGAGATAAGTCCTTAGAAAAATCAGCAGATACGGTTGTACGTTTTAAAACTCCTTTAGATGGTGAGATTACACTTAATGACACTTTAAAAGGTCCTGTTACAGTAAATAATAAAGAATTAGATGACTTAATTATACAAAGAGCAGACGGAAGTCCTACATATAACTTAACAGTTGTCGTAGATGATGTCGAAATGGGCATTACTAACGTTATAAGAGGAGATGATCATCTGAATAACACATATAGACAAGTCCATATGATGAAAGCATTAGGTTATAAAACGCCTACATATACGCACATACCGTTAATAATGGGTGAAGATAGAAAAAGGTTATCGAAGAGACATGGGGCCACAAGCACATATGACTTTAGGAGTGAAGGCATTCTGCCAATATCTATAATTAATTACTTAGCGAGGTTAGGTTGGGCAGAAGGGGATAAAGAAAAATTCACGCTAGAAGAACTTGTAAACTTATTCAATCTTAAGGGTTTAAATAAATCGGCTTCAATATTTGACTACAAAAAGCTTTATTCTTTTAATAAATATTTTATAAAAGAACTAGAAATACATGATTTATATAAAGAATTTATGCATTTAACTGATGACTTTAAAGACTTCAGTGAGGTAAAAGTTATTGAAATAATTGAAGCGCAAAGAGACAGATGTAAAACAATTAAAGAGATTATTGAAGAAAGTCAGTTCTTTTTATCTGATATTTTTGATATTGATAAGAAATTAGCTAGTAAATTTTTTATTAAAAACAACGAAAGTATATTTGATAGGCTATCTGAAAATTTAAGTAATGTTGAAGAATGGACTTTAATTAATGTGAAAGAAGTTATTGATACAGTTATGCATGCTCTTGAGCTAGATCTTCCTAATTTTGCTAAACCAACAAGATTAGCTTTAACAGGGTCGTTGTCGTCACCATCTATAGACATCACAATATATTTACTTGGGAAAGAATCTTGTATAAAAAGGTTTTCAGCTGCTAAAATTTTGATTACTTGACATTACGACCATTCCACTACAAAATCTCACACTTTCTAGGGTCCCCATCGTCTAGAGGCCTAGGACACCGGGTTTTCATCTCGGCAACAGGGGTTCGACTCCCCTTGGGGACGCCACTTTGTATAAAATTGGAGTCACAAACCAAACATCTCTAGTATTTTAAATTATGAGTGATTTTGATTTAGACAATTATATAAGTAATACTAAAGATTTTCCAAAAAAAGGTATCCTTTTCAAAGATATTAGCCCTTTATTACTAAACCATCATGCAATGACAAAAGTTATAGATATTTTTGCTACTAAGGCATTAGATCTAGATGTTGACTTAATAGCTGGAATTGAATCAAGAGGGTTTCTTTTTTCTACATTATTAGCAAGTAGGCTTGGTATTGGCTCTCTTATGATTAGAAAACCAGGCAAACTTCCTGGTGACTTAATAGAAAAAAGCTATTCTCTAGAGTATGGGCAATCAAAACTATCGATACAGAAATCCAAGAATATTGCCAATAAAAAAGTTATTATTATCGATGATCTCATAGCTACAGGTGGTTCTTTAGCGTGCGCAGAATCATTAATAAATAAAGCTAAGGCAAAAGTAATAGGCTGCTTTGTTTTAATAGAGCTTCTTGAGCTAAATGGAAGTAATTTAATAGATAGCAATATTTTTTCAATAAAAAAATATTGATAATTTTTTATAGAGGAAAAAATGATTTATTATCACAACCCAAAATGCAGCAAATCTCGAGAAGGACTCAAAATTGTTGAGGAAAGCGCTCATAATTATAAAATAAAATTGTATTTATCTGAAAAAATAACGTTTACAGAATTAGTTCAAATTATTGATAAGCTAAAAATTAAACCAATAGACCTAGTTAGAAAAAAAGAAAAAATTATTAAAGAAAAAGACTTAGATCTTAGTAGTATGTCTGATAAAGAAATTATAGAAACTTTAGTAGAAAATCCTATCCTTATTGAGAGACCTATACTTGTTACTGAAACTAAAGCTATAGTTGGAAGACCTCCAGAGCTTATTAATACTATCCTGTAATTATTATTCTATATAAGCCTACACTATCAATTAATGTAAGGGCTACGTAATTTGCTAGCATTCCAAAAGATCCTCTAGTCCAAGCTGCCCAAGTATAAAGAACGCAGCCAAAAATCCAGACCATGTAAAGTTCAAAAAGAGGTGGGTTAGGAACTGTCATTGCCATCACAACAGAACAACCAATTGTAATTAGCCAAGCAATAAATTCAATCGTAAAACGAAAAGGGTGCGAGGCATAATCTTTTTTGATCCAGTTCATGGTATTAACAAGTTGCTTCATAAGGTAGTCCTAAATAAATTTTTATCATAGTACTACATAAAAAAAATAATTATATGTATAACTAAACGCGAATATCTTTTGTACATGCCCTTACAATTTTTTTCATATCTTTAAAATTTTCTTCCCCAGTCTTATTAGGGTCATTAAAAGATAAGCATAATAAGCGCGCAACTGTTTGTGTCCGAGCGGACTTAATTGATTGTCCTTCGCTAAGTGATTTATTAACTTTGTGAGATATAAATAGATTTGTCATAATTTTAACAAAATGATTCATATTATTTTTTGTTTTTGCATTTATATATGATTCTATAAAAACTTTTGGCTTTACCTTATCCAACTTAAGAGTTTCAAATATCTTTTGAAGATTAATAAAATTTTTATTATTCTTATTTATCAATAATTCTATTGGGAAAATTTTACTTCTGTTTAAGTAACTATTCCATATATTAATTTCTTCGTCTGTATGAGGGTATTTTTCTAGATTCATGTTTTTTAGTATACATAAGTTATAGAGTTATTTAATATACTGTTATGTATAGATATATAATTTTTTCAATATTTTTAAGTGCTGCTGCCTATTCAAGTTCTTACTATAATAATTTTTATTCAGACTTTCATAACTCAACAAAAGTTTTCACTGATAAGGCTGATATGCATGAGAAAAGTTTTCGTCTAAAGGAAGAAGTTAATCTTCCATGGATAAATGCGTTAGTAAGAATACCTCTTGGTAATGGTGATATTTATAGGGGGTCTATGGATGATCTTAAGGAGAATAAAGGTTTTCTAAAAGGTAAGTTTAAAACAATTATTTACATGCATGGCTGTGCTGGTCATTGGGCAGGTACCGCTAAAAGGATAGATTTTTATGCTAAAAACGGATATGCAGTTATAGCTCCACCAAGTATGGCTAGAAAAAAATATGCTCAATCATGTGATACTTCTATCCAAAGGGGAGGCTTATATAGAAGTGTCTTAAAAATTAGGCAAATTGATGCTGAAAATACAATTTTAAGAGCAAAAGAACTCGATTGGACCGATAATAGTAATATATTTTTAGTTGGCTTAAGTGAGGGCGGCATAACAGCAGCTACGTACTATCCAAAAAATATTGAGTCAAGTATAAACGGAAGAATAATCGAAGGGTGGACATGCAATGCTGGTTGGGATGAGTACAAAGGTCTTAACACACCATATAACGAGCCTGTGTTATCTTTAGTAGCAAAATACGATCCATGGTTTCAATTAGACGTATTAAAGGGTCATTGCGGCCAATTTATTAATAAAAACCCTCTAAGTAAATCAATAGTTATAGATGATGGGACACAATTATCAAAAGGGCATGGACTCATGCACAATAATAAAATCCAAGAAGTGACTCTAGAATTTTTAAAAAATATTAGTAAATAAAATTAATTACAGTTAATACTTTTAGTTATTTCAAGACTTAACTTTTCAGTATTAGAATCCTCGTACTCAGTAATATCTTCAAGAGTAACTTTAAAATTAAGTGAATTTACATTAGGGTTTTTAGCAATATGTCCTACAATAGCTTCATCAGCCATTACTCCAAAAGTTTTTAATAATCCTCTAATATCTTTTTTACATATGTCATCAGTCATTTTATAACTCCTTTATAGTTTGTAAGATTTTAACATGATATCCTATGTTATGGATAAAGACTTATTAAATACAATTCTTGAAGGACTATTTTGGCTTGCAACAGCTTGGTTAACAGTATTTTTGTTTTTAACAATATTTTCTTTATCTAATATTTCTGGTCAAATGGATGAATACAAAATTCTCCAAGTTGGCAAACTAGCTATTATAGGCACATCAGTATATGTATTTTTTTGGGCATTAAGGGGAATAATATCTAAAAAATGGTGGTACTAAATAAAAGCTTATATTATTCTATTTTTGTAATGAAATCTTTTATGTCCAAGGGTGGAATTTTTTTAATTTTCCCATCAGGAGTGCCTACATAAAGATAACCTAAGATTTTTTGATTACTACCTAGGCCAAATGACTTTTCTATTTCTTGATTCATAGCAAAAACACCAGTTCTCCATATACCACTATAATTTAAAGCATGAAGCGCAAGAAGTATATTTTGTGCAGCTGCAGCTGTTGTAAACATTTGTTCGTGATCTGGAACCGAAGGATGTTTAGTTATATTGGAAACTAAAACTATAATCATAGGCGCTCTATAGGGAATACTTTTATATTTCTTAAGCTTTTCTTTTGAGATGTCTTTTACGTGATTTTTTCCAAAATTAAAAAATATATCAGAAAGCTTATCAAGTCCTTCCCCAGTTATTTGAATAAATCTAGAAGGTCTTAACCATTTGTGATCAGGAGCTCTTAATGCTGCTTTATAAACTAGATTCATTTCTTCCTCGCTCGGACAAGGTGCCTTTAGAATAGATGATGATGTTCTAGTTAAAATATTATCTAATGCTTTCATAATAATTATATTTTTTTATATTATACTTTATGGAGCTACCCATTCAAATTTAATATTATCTCCATTAGTAAAATTAATAATTATCCTCTCATGACCTTTGTGACTTAAATTTAACCAATCGATCTTATTGAATTTTATATTTATAACGGAGAAATTTTTTATTCCCACTTCTATATCTTGTAAATCGTCTTCATCATACAAATAATCTTTTGCATTATCTATTTTTTTTCCTGGAGCTGATTTATGAAGATAACACAATTTACTCATTTTTTTAGATTGTTTCCATCTGTCTTTAATTAGCAACTCATCAGTTTCTATACTAATAGAGCCGTATGCTCTAATTTGAATTTTTTTAGCTGAATCGTAAAATAAGGCGCAAACATTATTGTCATTTTTAATTTGTGATATCTTATTAGACCTTGTATCTGTATGAAATGTTACGGATTTATTATTTCTATTAACATTGCGTAGAACTACATTTCTTGAGTCAGGTTTATTATTGAATATAGTCGATATTGAAAAAATATGAAAAGGATGACCCCCAACTTCTAAACTTGCTTCCAGTTCATCCCATATTTGATCTAAAATTGTTTCCTCTTTATTCATAAAATTAACTAAGTTCTAAGGCCTTTACCTATATTTAAAAAATATAAACATAGAGACGCAAGGACTATGTTGAATAATAAAATTATAGAGAATGCGATCATAATACTTACATCTGTTATACCAAGCATTGAAAATCTTAAGGCATTTATTAAATATAAAATTGGATTTATTAGAGCAATCTCTTGCCAGATACCTGGCAACATTGATATTGAGAAAAATATACCACCTAAGTAAGTTAAGGGTGTCATAATAAACGTTGGGATAACATTTATATCATCCCAATCATTTGCAAATAGACCATTTAAAAAACCACACATTGAAAACAAAGTTGAGGATAAAAATATAACAACCAACATTAAAAATATATTATGAACAGTAAATGTCACAAAAAATTGCGCCGCTAAAATCACAACTACACCTACCGATAATCCTCTTATTACACCACCAGTTATAAATCCTGCAAGGATCGTGTAATTTTGAATAGGGGATACCAGTAACTCTTCAATATATCTATGGTATTTAGAAATATATAGTGAAGAAACTGTATTTGTATATGAGTGTGTAATTACAGACATAAGTAATAAGCCTGGGAATATAAAATCGGTATAACTAAATGATTCTATTTCCCCAATTCTATCACCAATTAGATTTCCAAAAATTATAAAATATAAAATATTTGTAATAACTGGAGGTATTAAAGTTTGTTTCCAGATTCTAGAAAACCTTAAAACTTCTTTTCTCACAATAGTTTTATAGGCAACTGCCTGTATATTTAAATTACTTCCCATTTTTGTCAACTAGCCTCATAAATAATTCTTCTAATCTGCTTGTTTTATTTTTTAAAGATTTAACTTTTATTCCCTTAATAGAGAGATCTTGTATTAACGAATTTATATCAGAATCTTCCGAGATAGAAACTTCTATTGTATGGTCATCAATAATATTAAGATTTCTACTTTCTAAAGTTAAATTTTTAGAAACTTTTTCTTGCGTGTAAAGAATAAATTTTTCATTCTTAAGTTGACTAAGAAAATTTTTCATACTAGAGTTTTCTAAAATTTTACCATCATCAATAATTGCTATATTTTTACATAAGTGTTCAGCTTCTTCTAAATAATGCGTAGTTAGAATTATAGTCGTTCCGTTCTCATTTAAAAATTTCAGGTAATCCCACATTAAACGTCTAACTTCAACGTCTGCACCAGCGGTTGGTTCATCAAGTATTAGTAGCTTTGGTTTGTGTATTAGTGCTCTTGCAACCATCAATCTTCTCTGCATACCGCCAGATAAATTTCTTGAGTATTGATCTCTCTTATCCCATAAATTTAATTTCTTAAGAAGTTTTTCAGCCTCAGGCAGTGCAACTTCTCTAGTGACACCGTAATAACCAGCTTGATTTGTAATAATTTCGCTAATAGGCTCAAAAGTATTAAAGTTTATCTCTTGTGGAACTAAACCTATATACGTTTTAGCTTTAACAAAATCTTTGTCTATGTCAATTCCATATATTTTAATATCACCGCTAGTTTTTTTAATTAGCGATGTTATTATTCCGATTGTTGTTGATTTTCCAGCACCATTTGGACCGAGTAAAGCAAAAAAATCTCCATGAGGAATTTCTAAATTAATTCCATGAAGAGCCTTAAGTCCATTAGAATAAGTTTTTGTTAAATTATTTATAACTAGAGCTGATGAATCCATGATTATATGTTTTTCCTAAAAGAGCTATATAATAAACTACTAATGACGTTATGACTATGATGAACAATAATCCGTACAAATTATGTGTAGCTCCAATGATGGGGCATACAGATATGCATTTTCGATATTTATTGAGATTAATATCAAAGCAGACAATGCTTTACACAGAGATGGTTGCGTCAAATGCAATACTTCATAATAAATCAAAGAAACTTAATAAATTAGAACATATTGATGACGGACCAGTAGGCTTTCAACTTGGCGGTGATAACCCAGATCAACTAGCGGAATGTGCAAAAATTGTTGAATCTTTCGGTTATAATGAAATTAATTTAAATATTGGATGCCCAAGCAAAAGGGCGCAGTCAGGAAATTTTGGGGCATGTTTATTTGATCAGCCAGATCTAGTGGCAAGGTGCGTTAATAAAATTTCAAAAGTTACAGATTTACCAATTACTGTAAAAACAAGATTAGGTATAGATAACCATGATGATATCAAATATTTAGAAAATTTTATTAATACTGTTTCTAAAGAAGGCGTTGAAATATTTCACCTACACGCAAGAAAAGCAATTCTAAAAAAAGGAATAAACCCTAGAAAAAATAGATCAATTCCGCCAATAAATTATGAAAGAGTTTATAAAATTAAAGATATGTTCCCAGATTTAAAAATTATTGTGAATGGAGAAATAAACAATCCAGTTGACGCTATGAAGCATTTGAAATATGTTGATGGAGTTATGATTGGTAGGGCAGTTTGCAATAATCCATTTTTATTAAATGATATAGATATTTTACTTCATAATGAAAAAAGTTTAAAAAAAGAAGTTATACTTGAAAAATATTTTAACTATATTGAGAAACATTTTAATAGTGATGTGAAAATTACTGATTTCACTAAGCATTTATCGTGTATATTCAAGGGCTATATTGGATCTAAGCATACAAGAGCTTATATGTGTCACGAGCTAAATTATGAGAAGGAACCTGTAAAAAAATTAGAAGAATTAATATTTAAGGAGGATTTATGGAAAAATGGTCAAGATTCGATCACAACGGTGATATAAAGTTTGGGAAGTTATCTAGCGATAATAAAACTGTTACTGTATGTAACGGAGATATGTTTGGGGCATACACAGAAACTAATGAAGTTCTAGCAGTAAACGATATAAAAATGCTATCACCATGCAAACCTTCAAAGATGATTGCCCTATGGAACAATTACAAAGCGCTAGCTGATGAAAAAGGCTTGAGCTACCCAGACAAACCTCTATATATTTTTAAATCTCCAACCTCATTTGCTGGCCCAAATGATCACATTGAGCATCCAACAAATTATGATGGAGATGTTTTCTTTGAAGGTGAGTTAGGAATAGTTATCGGAAGCACTGCGAAAGATTTAGATAATACATCTGATGCTAAGAACGCTATTTTTGGCTACACATGCATAAATGATGTTACAGCGTTTGGATTACTTAAAAATGACCCTAATTTTGACCAATGGACAAGATGTAAAGGTTTTGATAATTTTGGTGTTTTTGGGCCATGTATATCTACTGGTCTAGAATCTAAAGATCTTAAAATTAAAACTATTATTAATGATTCTGATGTTAAGCAAGACTATCCTGTAAGCGATATGATGTTTACTACTGAAGAAATTGTTATGTATTTATCTCAAAATATGACTCTTTATGCTGGTGATGTTATTTGTGTTGGCACATCACTTGGATTAGGACCTATGGAAAAGGGCTCCAAAGTAACTATTGAGATTGATTCTATTGGTTCTTTAACTAATACTTATGGATAATTGTTATTATTTAACATAATAATGATTATACGAAGTCTTATGGATAGGCAATGAAAAAGATAGCAATTATAGGTTCTGGTATATCAGGTTTGTATGCCGCCTATTTACTTCATAAAGACTATGAAATAACGTTATTTGAAAAGGAAAACTATCTTGGTGGTCATACAAGAACACTAAATATTGAATATCAAAAAAATATCCAAATCAATGTAGATACAGGGTTCATAGTATTTAATAAGCAGAACTACCCTAACTTCACAAAAATGCTAAATACGCTCAATATAGATATCGATAAGAGTGATATGTCATTTGCGGTGACAAGTAATAATTCAAAAGATCCTGAGATAAAGTATTCCGACGTAAGCAGTTATTTTTCTAATAGAAGAAACTTGTTTGGATATAAGTACTACAATCTATTATATAATATCAATAGATTTAATACTTTATCATTGAAATCTCTAGACAGTATTAAGAATAATTTAGATAATATTACTCTAAATCAATTCCTGGAGAACAATAGTTTCAATAAGTTCTTCATAGATAACTATATAGTTCCAATGGGCAGCTCTATATGGAGTTGCAAACCATCGCAGATTCTTGATTTTCCATACTTATCATATGTTAATTTTATGAATAATCATGGTCTTTTAAGCTTGAGCAACCAACCTCAATGGTATTTCATTAAAAATGGTAGTCAATCGTATGTAAATAAGCTAAAAGGCCACTTAAATGCCGATTTTAAGCTAAATACTGAGGTAAAAGAGGTAATTAACACTGAAAATAACGGTATCAGGATAAATAGCTTAAATGATACCTATGACTATGATTATGTAATATATGCTAATCACCCTAACGAAGCTTTGGAGATTGGCAAGAATTTAGCAGATAAACAAATTGAAGCGTTAGCAGGCATAAAATATTCACGCAATGAGGTTGTACTTCATAAAGACACTTCCGTAATGCCAAAAAATAGAAAATGTTGGGCTAGCTGGGTTTATAAGAATACTGATAATGGTGAACCAATAATGTCTTACTGGATGAATTCACTTCAAAATATTGATGAAAGGCACCCTATTTATGTTTCGCTAAATCCAGGAGATCATATTGATAATGATATGATTTTCAATAAACATATTTTAGAGCACCCTATATTTGATATATCTGCTCGAAATTCTCAAATGAAAATACCGCAAGTTCAAGGAATTAATAATAGTTTTTTTTGTGGAGCTTATAACAAATATGGATTCCATGAAGACGGAGTGGTATCTTCAATTAAGGCAGTTAAGAAATTAAAAGAAATAGATATTTAAATGAAATTTATTAAAGCTCTAGTATTTCACAAAAGAAATTGGCCAAAAGCTAATAAATTTTTATATAGCTGTAATTACATAAGTATAAAATTTCCATTAGAAAATAAAAAAGCAGCTTTCTTCAGTGCGAACAGATTTAACCTAATGTCAATATATGAGAGAGATTATGCTAACGGAAATCAAGATTTATTATCTTGGTGCAAAAAAATTACTAAAGAAAAATATAATTATAATATTGATTCAGTAGAACTTATAACAATGCCAAGAATATTGGGGTATGCATTTAATCCAGTATCTTTTATGTTCTGCTATTTAGGTAAAAATTTAATCTCAACTATTCTAAAAGTTAATAATACTTTTTCTGAGAACCACTATTATATAAATTGCGCAATAAAAGATAGTAAAAAATATGAACAAAACTACAACATTGAAAAAATATTTCACGTATCCCCTTTTCTTCCGCGCGAAGGAATCTATAAAATTAAATACAAGAATAATGATGATTGCATCAAATTTAATATAGATTACTATAATGATGAGGGAATAAACATTTTAGAAACATCAGTTAGTGGAAAAAAAATAATTGTAGAAAATAATTACTCACTTTTAACGAATATATTGAAGACTGCATATCTAGTTTCAAGAGTAATATATTTAATACACTTTCAAGCAATAAGGTTGTTTTTCAAAAAAGTGAAATTTTATAAAAAACCAAAACAAAATGTTAAAAGAATAACTTAAAATGAATTATATAGATAAAATAAAAATTAACTTATTTCTCACAACTTTAAGAAATTGTGAAAAAGGTTCAATCAAAATTATTGATCCGGATAATAATATTATTGAAATAAAAAAAACTTCAGAAGTAATCGCGGATATTAAAATAAATGATTGGTCTATAATAAATAATATGATAAAAAATGGTGATGTTGGTTTTGCTTCTGACTATAGAGATGGTAATTGGTCATCAACAAATTTAAAAAGTCTTTTTACTTTTGTTATAATAAACGACAAAAACCTTAATAAGTTATTATTCGGGAAGTTCATAACAAGGTTTTTTTCAAACATAAAATATATTTTTAATAAAAATACAATAAAAGGCAGTAAAAAAAATATTGAAGCACATTATGATCTTGGGAATAAATTCTACGAAATATGGCTCGATAAATCTTTAACATACTCCTCTGCCTTGTTTTCAGACAATACTGAAAATTTGTATGAGGCCCAGATAAATAAATATAAGCGTATTAGTGATATTTTAAAGACTACTAGCAATAATAAGTTACTTGAAATAGGCACTGGCTGGGGAGGTTTTTTAACTAACTCTAAAAATGATTTTGACAGCTTAGATAGCATTACAATATCCAAAGAACAGTATGCCTACTCAAGCTTGACGCATAAAAATAATTCTAATATTAAAATCATATATGATGATTATAGAAATATTACTAAAAAATATAATTCTATTGTATCAATAGAGATGTTTGAGGCAGTCGGGCAAGAATACTGGAATACATACTTTCAAAAAATTAATAATCTGTTAGTTAAAAATGGAAAAGCTGTAGTACAAACTATCACGATAGATGATAAACTTTTTGACGCTTACAAAAATAGTACGGATGCCATAAGAACATTCATTTTCCCTGGCGGCATGCTTCCATCACCGAGTATTTTTATTAAGTACGCTAAAAATAATGGCTTTAAAGTTATCGATGAATTTTCTTTTGGTGATTCATATTCAAAAACTTTAGATATATGGAATGATGCTTTTAAAAAAAATATCAAATCAATTGAAAAATTAAATTTTGATGAAAAATTTATAAGAATATGGGAATATTATCTAACATCGTGTTCTTCTAGCTTTATAAACGAAAGAACAAATGTTTTTCAATTCACACTTCAGAAAAATTAAAAATGAAAAAATTTTGGATTATAGGATCTAGCTCAGGGATTGGAAAAGAGCTTGCAAAAAAATTAGATGCTAAAGGCTATAATTTAATTCTATCATCTAGAAATGAAGAAAAACTTAATCAGCTAAATAATGAACTTATTAATGATCACGAAATAATTTCATTGGACTTATCAGATAAAGATCAATGCTTGAGAATCTCTAGAGATATTATTGAAAAAGAAATTGACTCCTTAAGTATAGTATTTATGTCGGCAACTTATAGCCCAGATGATACCACTGATTATGAGAATGTTATTAATGTAAACATTTTAGGTTTGTTACATATACTTTCCATCACTAAAGAATTTTTAAAAAATTCAAAAGATCCAAGTCAATTAATTATCTGCTCAAGTCTAGTTGCATACAAAGGTTTGCCATATAGTCAGCCTTACTCTATGACCAAAGCTGCCCTTTATAATCTTGCTTCTTCTCTTCATATTGAGCTAAAAGGTATTGTTGACGTTAAAGTTATAACACCTGGTTTTGTAAAAACTCCTCTTACAGATAAAAATAGTTTTCCTATGCCTTTAATCATTAGTGCAGATTCTGCAGCTAGTATTATTGCAAAAGGAATGGATTCTAATAAATTTGAAATTAGCTTTCCACTGCCAATGTATTTAGTTATGAAAGGATTACAAACATTACCTAACTTTATAAGTAATTATATTTCTGCTTTGATAAAAAAAGGAGCTGACAAAATTTAGTTTGGCTTTATGGTCTTATTATTTGAGTTTATCCAAGATAGCATCCCACCTGAAGCATTATAGACACTTGTAAAATCAGCTTGCTCATCAAGAAATTTAGAAACTATTCCGCTTCTTTTGCCACTTCTACAAATAATTATTACTGGTTCACCCTCTTTTACTATTTTTTTTAACTCAGGCAACCATTTATCAATATTATAGTTACCTTGCTTATCAAAGAATGTGAGTAAGTTACTATGTTTTATTACGCCTGTGTCACTCCATTCCTCTGCTCTTCTAATGTCAATAATTGGTACGCCGCTTTGCATTAGAGACATGATTTCTTGATTATTAGCCTCTTTCACCTCTGCAAAAGCTTGATTGGTTAATATATATAAGCAAATTGCAATTATTTTCTTATTCATAAATTTAGTCTTGTGCATTTATTATCAATATATTTTATTAAAGGAGTCTCAACATTAACATTAATATCATTATCATCAAAATTTATAGATACGTAATACATTCCTCTTTCAGCATCTTCTTCTGCCAATATATATTTTTTGTTAATAGTTTTTATATCATAAACTCTTTTATATCCGTTTGGATAAAACTCAAATAAATCTTTTTGATTATAACTCCATCTTTTTACTTGCCCAGGATATGCTCCACTTTCACATTTAAGTTTCACCATTTTAATTTCTGAAGCAGATAGCTGCAAAGAAAATAAAAGTAAATAAATTGTTAATAGTTTATTTCTCATGTGTTTTTTCTATTTTTAACAAGTTCTTCAACAACACTTGGGTCAGAAAGTGTTGATATATCTCCCAAATCTTCGTGCTCATTTATTGATATCCTTCTTAAAATTCTTCTCATAATTTTACCAGACCTTGTCTTAGGTAAGTCATCTGCAAATTGAATAAAATCAGGTTTTGCAAAAGATCCAATTTCTATCTTTACCCATTCAAAAAGTTCTTTTTCAAGTTTTTGGGTTTTCTTTATACCTTTATTGAGCGTTACAAATGCATATAACCCTTGTCCTTTTATTTTATGCGGATAACCAACAACTGCTGCTTCAGAAACATTACTATGTAATACTAACGATGATTCTAATTCTGCTGTACCAATTCTGTGCCCAGATACATTTATGACATCATCTACTCTTCCAGTGATCCAATAATAACCGTCTTTATCTCTTCTACATCCATCTCCAGAAAAATATCTTCCGGGAAAATCACTAAAATAGGTTTTAATAAATCTTTCTTGGTCCCCATAAACAGTCCTCATTTGTCCTGGCCAAGTAAAATCAATACATAAATTTCCTTCTGCCTCCCCTAAAAGTTCTTTATTATTTTCGTCTACAATAACTGGCTTGATTCCAAAAAAAGGTAAAGTAGCTGACCCTGGCTTCATATCGATAGCGCCAACTAAAGGTGTAATTAATATCCCACCTGTTTCCGTCTGCCACCACGTGTCAACAACAGAACACTCTTTATTACCAACAACATTATAATACCATCTCCATGCTTCTGGATTTATTGGTTCGCCAACACTACCAAGAACTCTTAAGGTTTTTCTTTTTGTTTTTTCTACAAAACTATCGCCTTCTGACATCAATGCTCTTATTGCGGTTGGAGCTGTGTACAAAATATTAACTTTATGTTTGTCAACAATTTCCCAAAAACGACTTGGTGTAGGATAATTTGGCACTCCTTCAAACATAATCGTAGTCGCTCCATTGGAAAGTGGCCCGTAAACAATATATGAATGACCCGTTATCCAACCAACATCTGCTGTGCACCAATAAATATCGTCATCATGATAATCAAATACATATTCATGTGTTATTGATGCGTATACAAGGTAACCACCGGTAG